>Ga0099824_1004048_pt1 | contig 21215 bp, 7 predicted proteins | sample SiratrowhiteBW_FD_76837 | JGI IMG/M metagenome (GOLD analysis project Ga0099824, IMG submission 76837) | Root nodule microbial communities of legume samples collected from California, USA - Siratro white BW | ecosystem: Host-associated > Plants > Roots > Nodule | place: USA: California... | reverse complement strand
TGACAAATTGTCAAGATTGGATTGTGTTTGCTGAATCCCTAGGCCATTACGAAGCATATTTGCAATTTGCAAAGTTAGCTCATCAGTAATGGTTGAGGAGTTATTCTGATTTTGATTCATGTTATTTCCAATTTCATCATCTGAAAATGACATTTTTAGTTTTTTGGTGTTTTTCGGCTGTGAGGGGTAATTAAACAATGATGTTTGTTTTTAAGTTTCCAGGATCTAACACCGCTATCAAGGGTTAAGAAAGGTTGGACAAGGATATGATAACATGGAAGAAATTTTTTTTATTGAGTGTGTATCTCTTTGTTTACAATAGCTCACTTAATATAAAATTCTAGGAAACTAAATATGTAAATTATTCTAAATAAATACATTTAAACTCCCTTTATTATCTTTGATATTTTACTGATTTGTTTCTTTGATTCTCTGATATTCTCTTAATTATCTTTGATATTCTATTAATTTGATTTGATTCCATAACAATAATATTCTAACAAAAGGCACCCTAAAATCTTCTTCGGATAGGTTAAAAAGAAACCAAGAAAAGAGAAATACCATCAACCAAAGAAACAAGAAAGTCTCTAAATCCAAAAAAACCCAATAAAAGAATGACTCTGCATGCACGGAAAGGATGAGATACGAAGAGATACTAGTCTAAAATTTAAAAGAAAAAACACCTCGAGTGTATGTGAGTTTATCTTAGTATTAATTTTAAGTTAATCTCATCCATGCTATTTTCTAATTAAAGTTGGTGATGATTTTTCTTGTTTGGACTGTGATAGTTTTGGTCAATAATGACTAAGGTTTTTTTTTTTTTTTTAACCTACTAATATAATAAAGTCAGACGAAAAAACATTAAAAAAGTAATCATAAATCAACAAAAGGTAACATCAACTAATATTAGTTGACATAATAAGAAAATAGTCTCAAAAAAAATTGCTAAATAATATTTTTTAATTATTAAATATTGTTTAATATTAAAATACTTTTTTAGTGGTAATTTGAATGCTTTATTTAAAAAATATTATAAATTTGAATTTTCTGTTGAAAAAAAGCATTCATCAATTTAGAATTAATTAGGTCATTTTATAGCTATCAACTATGTAGTTGTGAACGAAAAAGTAGATTAAGAGAATATGTATGTTATTTATGTAGATAATGAATTTATTTTAGTAAGATGAGAAGAATGGCAAAATATAGCAACACAAGATAGAAATGAAGTTAAGAATTATTAATCTAAAAAAACTCTATTAAATCTATAGTCATAATCAATGAAAGACAAATTGAAGTGAAGGAGTTTCCTATGATGGTCATGGCAAAGATGTGCATGGATTTGTTCAAAGGGGGCTAAGACTCATTTTCTTTGCTCACCAACTTTTCAACATTATCATTCTCATGACCTAAGAGCTTTTAGGCATCTCTTTTTCAAAAACAATAAATTATGTGACCATATCATAGGTAAAGAAGTTTATTCACATTCTCCTCCTCTATTTTTGTGTGTTATTATAAGAATAAATTTGTTTTTTAAGTAAACTGTCGGTTTTTTCTTCCTCTCTTCTTTATTTATCCAAACAAATAACTTTTTTATTTTCTTCTATTCTATACAAATTCATTAATATAAACAATATAATTATTTACATTAAATTATTCATAACTCTACTATTTCTTTTTTTTTTATTTCATCTTATATACACATAATAAAGTGTTAAAGGTAGGAAGAGTAAGTTAAAGCCAAAAACTCAAAACCCCTCAACAGTAAATTTTTCATATACATGAAACATATTAGTTAAATTTGTGAAAGTAACTCAAGTTTCATAAATATTTTAAAATCATCTTGTAAGCTTATCAACAGTAAGATTTAGGGAATTTTGAGAATTAACACATTAGCCAATTTAAGTTCCTTATGAGATTAAAAAAATATTTACCATTCAGCTGTTCGGTTAATAGTTGAGATTTGTTAAAATAATATTCAAAAACAGTTTTTTTTTATAAATTTTAAAATTAGATAAAATATAATTTCATATAGAAATTACGACATAATTTTTGTTTGTACAACTAAGAATTTTAGTACACCATTAATTTTTAATTGAGTAGTAAAATACTTTTTATGGTGACATTCCTGATATATAACAAAATATTTTTTTATAATATCATATTATTGATAAAAAAAATAATATCATATATAATTAATTTTAATTTAGAAGAATAGTTTTATATCAAAAGTAGAGGTTGGTCAATGTTTCAATAGAAAACAATCTCAAAATAGTTATAGAATTTTCTAAACAAGTCTTTAAATTAATGAGATTTTTTTTAGAACAAATGGTGCCAATTAAATTATATATCAGGTAACCTCAATTGGAAAAATTTTGTATTTTATGGTATTATGAGTTAAGTATTATTTTAATAAAAAATACAACAATGGTAACTGCTAAAGTTAGAACTAAAAATAAGAGTATTTTATGGTATTATGAGTTAAGTATTGTTTTAATAAAAAATACAACAATGGTAACTGCTAAAGTTAGAATAACTAAAAATAAGAGGAAAGAAAAAGATGGTACAACAGATATAGACTCATTACTACTCTACAGGATTATTTCTTAATTATCCAAACACAAAATTCTACCTACAGGACATTAATGATATACTAAATATAATAAAGTATGGTTTTTTTTACCTAATTTGAAACGTGTCATTCTTCCTCCATCATAACATGCTATTTGTACAGAATTAAATTGTAGTTATGGTGCATATGATGTTTAATTCCACAATATTAATTTCATGCATTGTTATCAATGACTTATATCTTCTTTGATTTTCATTTTAGGTTAATGCTATAATTAGGTGATTGAGAAAGGAGGTCTCATCATTGAGCTCGCTAAAATCACAAAACACAATGAAAAAATAAATTTAGGAGACAGCAAGAAGCTGAGGTATATTAATTTATTAAATAGTTTTTTAATGATTTATGGTATCAATACACAATAGTGTCAAATTGGAAGATGACTATTCAAATTGTATGAATATATTAATTAGGAGCATATGTAAATCAAACCTCCTAAAACTAAAATGTAAGTAATGAATAGTAAGATTATGATCTCATAGGTTTCCTATTTAAATCCGCTTAAGAGCTCAATAGAATGGCTCCATATAATATTGAGACTACAACTGCTCTATATCTTCTTAGTTATAAACATGAAGGTTTCCGCATTCACAGGAGAGGAAGAGATATTAGTCTAATTACCTGGACTTTCATCTTGATTATCGATGATGGTGTGGCGTGTAATAAGAAATGAACAAACTGGGTAAAGTCAAGTGGATGCACCAGATGAATTTTTTTATTTTCTAATATTTTTTATATCATTAATGTAAAAGTTTATCCATCATTAATTTAGTTTTATGAATGGATGCTTAATTTTCTTATCATATTAATTTATTTAAAAAGTAATTATATATATTTTGTAACATTTTTTTAATCAGCAACAATATATTTTGTAACATAAATCTTATTTAATTTTAAAATATTATATTTTCCCAATTTTTTTTACCATGCTTTGATTAAAGAATGGAGATAAAGAAAGACAAATGGAGTGAAATTGTTTTTTAAAACAGAACAAATCTTAAGCAGCAAAAATAAAACACAACCAACAAAAAATATGTATTCAACTTCCACTATATTTATGTTACTATTGAGAAACAATTTGTTAATAGGATTTATAATGTCACTTATAATTTATATATTAATAGAATAATTAGTTTGTTGTCTACCTAAAGTTCGTATCTAATCTTTTTATAATATATTTTTTTATCGTCAATGATATGTTGTTTTAGTTTATTTTTTTATTCTGTGTCTTCAGATGAAATCACTATTATCGAATCTGTTACTGTTACTCCAATGCTCTTTTTTTAATTATCATTATTATTATTAACACGTATTTTTAAATATATTTTCAGGAAATATTATATTAAAATGCTTATTATCATTACCAATTTTTGTACGGTGTTACTTTTATATAGCGTATTGTCTTGTAATCAAATCAATACATAAATTTATTATTTGCATCTAACTACTTTAAATGGTTTTCATTTTTTTACATTTCCATAAAGGATATATAAGCTTAAAAAAGTTAAATATATTAATAGTTACTGCTCCTACTACCATCTAGTATTACACCTATTCACTTGTTTTACATTATTATCATTAACTGCTTTAAAAGTGGACACTGAATTAATGAACAATGGATTGAAGAAGTAAATTACTAGGTGAACCGTATTTATTTATTTATAGACAGATAAAAATATGTAAAGTAAAGATTAAAATATAGGATATACTATTTTTTAATATACATAATTATTGGAAAAGACACTTTTTAACTATAAATAAAAATATATTTTAATAATGATTTTAGAATTGTCATTCATAAAACTGTTAAAGTTTTAAACAATGTATCACATAACATATAGATTAGATATGAAAAGGAGAATAATAACAACTTAGGTTCATGTAACAGCTTAAGAAGAAAAAAAAAAAGGAATAAGAGAAAACTTAACTTTTTTTTACACTTCAAAATAAATGTATAAGGTTATATATGGTTACCTTACATTTGAATTGTGGTCTATAACAATAATTCTCATATAATCATTACTATACATTTATCTAAATTTTATAAAAAAAATTCCAATCAAAAATCAATTATAATTAGAAGAAAATAGATGAGATTTATTTATCATGTGTGTAATTTTTGCTTTATTTTTAAAAATTTGGGTATAATATTATTTTCACAATATTATTACTTATAAATATTTTTAATTAAATGTTTCAAGTCATTTTTAGCATAATTGAAATTAAAATTCTAGTTCTGGACAAAAAAAATTCACTCTGTATTCCAAAGTAACCCTTAAAACTGTTATATTTTCTAACAATTATATAATGACAATATTTCTTATTATAATTAATGATAAATTGCCCAACATAATATTCTATATATAAAAATATTTTGTTTGAAATATAAACCGTGAAATATACCGCTTTGGTATAAAATTTACTTAATTTTATAATTATTTAATACATTATGCTAGCAAACTATCTTATTTTAATTCTCTTTTTGAGTCGTTCTGTTTATATATATACCAAAATAAACAATAGTGTAATATAGCTAAATCATCATACAATAAGAATAAGTAGAATTTTCATGAATAGTCAAAGTAATTCAATCATTAAGTTCTATGGAAATTTATAAAACTAAAAGTTGTCTTGTACATAGAGTTAGAAGTTATGAGAATAAGTTTTGGTTATTTTAAGATAAATTCCTCTAGAATCATATTTTAAAAGTTTGAAACAATTTACTTTACTTATATATTTAATATAAAATTATTTAAAACATTTATATTATAATAATATATCATTAAAAATTATTAAACTGATTATTTATCAAATTAAATATTCTAAGTTGACTGCTGACAAATGTGGTTTAAAATTTCATTATTCCGTTCTGTTGAAAGCAAAAATAAACAATCTTCTCCATTTTAATTCTCCAAAGCCTATGAAATTGAATTTTAATATTATTTTATAATAAATTGAATTTGAATTTGAATATTATTTCGTAATAGAAATTTTAAATAATTTTGCCGCGGACCCACTTGAATCGTGATAGATACGTTGTCGCGGGTGCGAGGGTTCAGTTAGGTTTTCGGCGCACACTGTGGCTGCTATGCCCATTCATTAACACTCATCACCCTCTTCAACCCTAATCATTCTAAATTATTGATTCTTGTCATATTCTCCCACCTAAAACTATATTTTTATAAAAATAATTAGTTAATCAAATTTATTTATGGTCTTAAAAACTAATTTAATACTCTATCATAATCCTCTAAATTTCTACTATCAAAATTTATTACTGAAACAAATCAGAATACACTACTTACAATAACTGTCTTTGAATAGGAGAATTTAGTAAAAACAAATAATATTAAATTATGTTGATCTTCACATTTTTTCTCAAGAGCAAAGCCCACCGATAACACCCATCTCACGGTCCTTGTAAAGAAGGCTAAATATGTGGTTGTTTCAAAGTTGGTGATTCCAAAAGATTAAGAATTAGTCACAATCTATGTCTTGAAAGAATATTTATTTATTTATTAAAGTGTCAGCTTTTTCCTCCTCTCTTCTCTATTTATTTAAACAAATAAATTTTTTATTTTCTTCTATTCTCTACAAATCCATTAATATAAACAATATAATTGTTTACATTAAATTATTCATAATTCTATTATTTCTATTTTTTTATTTCATCCTATATATACACATAACAAAGTGTTAAAGGTATGAAGAATAAGTTAAAAGTCAAAAGCTCAAAACACCTCAACAATAAATTTCCCATATACCTCAAATGTGTGAAACATATTACTTCAACTTGTGAAAGTAACTTAAGTTTCATAAGTATTTTAAAATCATCTCTTAAAAGCTTAAAACAGTAAGATTTAGGAATGTCTGAGAATTATTACATTAGCCAATTTAAAATTCAGTTGTTCATTTAATAGTTGAAATTTGTTAAAATTATATTAAAAACATATTTTTTTTATGAATTTAAAAAATGGGATAAAATCCAATTTCAAATAGAAAGTATGATATATATATATATATATATATATATATATTGTAAAACTAAGAAAAAATATTCTTTTCGTACACTATTAGTAAAATACGTTTTATGTGATATATGAATTAAATTTTTTACAAGTGACATTGCTGATATGTGACTAACATGTTTTATATCGGACAATATTGGTGTCTTAAAGTTATAAAATTTTCTAAACAAGTCTTTAAATTAATGAGATTTTTTTTAGAACAGAAGGGTGCCGATTAAATTATATATCAGGTTTGTTTTATATTGTAAGACATTAAAAACTGAATTGGAAAAATTTTCTATTTTATGGTACTATGAGTTAAGTATTATTTTAAGAAAAATATTTGGTGTGATCAAATTTTCAAATGGTAACTGCTAAAGTTAGAACAATAAATGGTAGAACAGAGATAGACTAATTACTACTCTACATGATTATTTCTGAATTATAAAACACATACTAAGTATAAAGTATGGTTTTTAGAGCTAATTTGAAACCTATCAATCTTCTTCCATCATAACATGTTGCTTACAAAAATAAATTGTATTATTATCAATTATAGTGCATTTGTTATGTTTAATTCCACAATACTATTTCATACATTACTATCAATAGCTTATATCCTGTGGAATATACAATAGCTTATATCTTCTTTGTTGGATTATAGATTTACCTTATTATTAAGTGATTGAGAAAGGAGTGTGTGATGACTGCTCAAGTGATGAAATCATAGATTTTTATGATGTGTTCGTTTTCAATTGCCAATAAATCGTCTTTTGGTGAGAGGTGGTAAAATAGCTTTCATTGCTGGGTGAATCTATTTTTGTGGCAATCTCAATCATCTGCATCTTCATCATTATCAACAAATTTAGTTGCATCCAGCAATATCACTAACTACTAAATTATACAGTATCATCTCATTGTATAATCAATTGTTTCATGCACAATCTCAAGCCACCCGAAAAGACCACTGCTTCAATAATATAATAGCCTTTATCCAATGTAGAGAGACTGATTCTCATTCCTCGAACCCCAAAGTTTCTTTATTTAAAAAGAAAAGCAAAACATTATTGCCGAAAACATCAATTATATGCAAGAGCTTTGTACTCACATTCTTGTTTTCTTACTAAAATAAAAACAAGCAAACAAATTAAGAAACACGCATGCTGGAAAAAAGGAAGAGGTAATTTAATTTCCCAACAACCGTTTGCACATTATAATCTGGTCCATTATGCTCAAACTGCTACATTATATAGTAATTAAAAGACATTTAAGTAAGGTAGCATCATTTTAGAGGTTATTTCGCAGGAAAGGTCGAAGATTCTGTCTATTGCTAGCTGGATTCCCATAAATAAAGGTTCATATTAAGCTATCTTATACTATTTGAAATTATTTATAACTGTATTTTTAATGGAAACAATACAATTTCTTTTGGAGCAATAATTTGGTCTGTGATCATTACCACAATCTCTGACACTGTACGGTAATGGATAGTTGTGGTTCCAATACTATGCTTTCAGAGAGCTACCTTCTGTGATCTTATCCCATGTTTGGTGGAGTTATCTGAAAAATGTCTTCACTACTGTAGCATTGGTCAGGCACAGCTGGAAATAGCTCATATAAACCATTACAAAAGCTTCCCATTAATTAATTAAGGATATAAAAATAAATGTTACCGAGATAAATTACTTCAGATTCAAAGTTGTTCTCAGTGCTCAATATTGCAACAGACAGAATTGAAACCTAACCTCAAGATATGTAGGTGAAAGAGTACAAGTATGAGTTAAGGGATAAGCATGCCCAATACCATTGTTGGTCTCGTGAACTTCTGAATAGTGTCAGAGCTTTAAATTCATTACACTAGTTATTTGGCAACAGATAAATTTGAGGGTGTGTGACTCAAGCATTTCTCCTGCCACATGGCATCATCTCAGAGGATTCACAAGACCCATGGACAAAGTAAAATACTAGTTGTTGCTCTTATTCCCATTTTATTCCTTCCGTGATGGCACATCCAGTTGGCATCCACCGCCTGATTTTCCTGCTAATTTCATTTTTACTTTTCCAAATCATACTAAAATGGGACCTAGGCATATATGCACACACACTTTGGACACAAAACAATCATGATTTGGCTCTTCACCCAACTCATAACATAACTCAAACAAACAAATACTAGCGTATTTAATAATCCAACTTTCAAACAAAAGCTTCCAGCTTTCAAAGCTTGCAAAGCTGGCACCAGTAATCAATTCTCACGCGTCCCATCATCCCATTCCCACCATACGCAACACAGTCCATATTCCCTACCCTGTCCCTTCTTTATCACATATATATACTCTCCTCCTTCCATCACAACTCAAAACACAACATTTACATCTCTCTCTCTCTCTTCCTCCTCTTTCTCCAACATGGCTTCTACTGGGAATGAGTTTTATGCGCTTCTGCTACTGGTGGCGGTTAGCTCCATGGTGGCTACATGTGGTGCTAACTTCTACCAAGACTTTGATCTAACATGGGGTGACCACCGTGCTAAGATATTCGGTGGTGGTCAGCTTCTATCTCTTTCGCTGGACAAAGTCTCTGGCTCTGGCTTCCAATCCAAGAAAGAGTACTTATTTGGGAGGATCGATATGCAGCTCAAACTCGTCGCTGGCAACTCTGCTGGCACTGTCACTGCTTACTACGTATGTTTTATTACAACAAAATTAAACTCGTCTAATTTGCAAGCTGATTCCTTTCTTCTTCCCCTCGCACTAAATATTATTCTTTCTTTTTCTGAAGCAACTTTAATATCACTTCTTCGTGCAACATAACTTTCTTTGCTCACTTTTTTAAGTAACACCATTTCTACCACGCTTGCACAATTTTGGCATCAACCTTTCGAACGCAAGTTACGCGACAGTTCATTCATTGCTATGCTATGCTAGCTAGAGCATTTTACTTTTGACCACAACTTGTTACTTTATTTACTTTTCTCTCCATAATGAGTTAAGGAAAAACAAGCAAAGAACCTTTTTCCTTGTGTGTTGTGTCCATATATAACGGTAGTATTTTGTGATGCAGTTGTCATCTCAGGGCCCAACTCATGACGAGATTGATTTTGAATTCTTGGGAAACGTGAGCGGCGACCCTTACATTCTCCATACAAACGTGTTTACCCAAGGCAAAGGGAACAGAGAGCAACAGTTCTATCTCTGGTTCGATCCCACCAGAAACTTCCACACTTACTCCATCATCTGGAAGCCCCAACACATTATGTGAGTAAAAAGAAAACATTTTTCTTTTCTTCATCTGTCTTTTCCCTTCATTGACTGGTATAGAACAAAACATGACCAATTCGTTTATCTGTTGTGCAGCTTCTTGGTGGATAACATTCCCATAAGGGTGTTCAAGAATGCTGAGAGTGCTGGTGTTCCTTTCCCAAAGAACCAGCCCATGAGAATCTATTCTAGCCTGTGGAATGCTGATGACTGGGCAACTAGAGGTGGTTTGGTGAAAACTGATTGGTCCAAGGCACCATTTACAGCATACTACCGCAATTTCAAAGCCACAGAGTTCTCCGTGTCTTCCAATTCATTTTCTGATGCTGCATGGCAGAGCACCGAGCTTGATGCCTATGGCAGAAGAAGACTGAGATGGGTTCAGAAGTACTTCATGATCTATAACTACTGCAACGACCTCAAGCGATTCCCACAAGGCCTTCCTGCTGAGTGCAAGCGCTGAGAAACAAACCAGTGTTGTTTTTCTTTTGTAAAATGTGTTATATTATTATGCGTCGCTCTTTTGATTCTTTTATTTTATGCCTTTTTCTCCGAGTTTATGCTTTATATATCATATTCATATTCAAAATAAATCAAATTCGTTTTTATATCAGTTTTTATTGGAGTTTCCAATTTCCAGCGTAGGACCAAGAGGAATGTGCTACTTTGCTACCTTAAAACAAAATTGAGCTGGTCAGAGGAATATATAATTAAAAAAAATATTCACAAACAGATACTCTGTAAGATTTGGATCGAAGGAGATGTAAACTTTTTCAGTATTGTTAATTACTGTCCTTTAATAAAAAACTCCCCATTACACTAATGAACATGGAATTTAGACTAAAATTATAAATATATTTTAGATGTTTTAATTATATTTGTACATTTAAATTTACTACCCGTTATTATGAGACAGTGGTTACTTGTTGGGGTAGCCGCGTCTCAAATACGAATGTTATAGAAAGTAATAAATGTTACTTAATTAAAGAAAAAAGTAGTCCGGAAATAAAATTCACAATTATTAGTCACACTAATACGTTGTCTAGTTTGATGAGAATTGGGGAGCAAAAATGGAAATAATATAATAACATATATTAATATTTCGTAGTCCCTTTCTAGGTTATTTTAATTCGTTTATTTATTTATTTTTATTTCTTCAATCAAACACTTTAGTTTTCATTTTATTTCTAATATTTTTATTCACTATGTCTATTTTTATCTATTCTATTTATTTATTAATAAATCAGATTCTAAATCGTCTAAATTGATTAAATAACATTTACTATTTTATTTTTAAAGATATTAACAATTTTAATTTATATGCAGTAGTTTATTTTTAACCTATATAAAAACCTTTATTCCAGAAAATGCGTAAACTTAGGGGCTTAATCTAATCACGTTTTTTTGAACTATACAAGTGAGTATTTATAGTTTTATTAATGTCTAACGTATAAACAAAACAAGTTAACTATATTTAGAAAATATTTTCTTAGAATCTAACATTTTATAATTCTTTTTTATATTTTGCAAATAATTTGTGTTGATGTTCTTTATTTCTAAAATAAAAAAATATTTATAGATGTGATAAAATTAATATATTTTATAATATTATATTCTAATAACTTGATAATATTATTCAACCTTATTTGATCATAATCTCTATTGGACCAATATTAATCTCACTTGGAGACTCTTCCTCCACATTTTCCCTGTCTGGGGCCATTTGCTGCTGCCATTTCTCCAACTACCTCCTTCTTCATTTAAAAGTTACTTTTGACTTTTTTTTTTTATATTATTATTAATACTAATTAATAGTGGTTTAAGCTGTTAACATTGATGCCACTTGTTCCTATTCTAAGAAAAGGTGCCTGAGATTTAAAAAATTGGAGATTAAGATAACAAAGTCACAGTCATATGTAATCTAATCAATTTTAAGAGATTAGTATAGTTGAAATTCAGACTAAAAAGATGTCATGTGACAAAAGTATAATTAAAAGATATTTGAGTTCAAATTCACAAAAATCATCCTCATATAAACTACTTTAAAATAAACCTGGGTAGTAAATCTAAACCCTTGGAAATTATAACTAATAGTTCACTATTTAGTTTTTAAATATGCGTGTTTAAAATCAGTCTACTCCTAACACTAATGTCATGTGTTCTTTCTAACTTTGAGTTGAAAACAATTTTCAATCTTGACTAAAGAAATAACTTGTTATCGAACTAATACCAGAAATAAACATACATAAAAATAATATAATTAAAATAAACTTTGGATAAAATAGTTAATAACGTGTTTTTACTATAAAATATTTTTAATGAGTAAAAGTTAATATGTGTTGAATATTTTCTAGACATTACTGTGAGAGCTTATTTTTTTAATCCATCAAAAATTACGTAGAACATCCAAGTCTTTATTCTTAACAATTTTACAAACTTTAAATAATATATATTTATATGGTGTTGTTTAAACGTCTCTTCTCTCTAGTTGTGTTCACTTAAGTGATAAATTTCACATTTTAAATGATATTTGCACTTAATAAAATATGTTTTTAATCAAATTTTAATTGTTTTATCTCACTTTTCTTAAAAGTTATCAAATTTACCCCATTTATTAAAAAAATTAAAAGATAAATAAACTCTAAAATAAGATATATTTTTAAACAATAAAAATCTAAAAACTTAAAATACATGTTAATTGTTGGTAGAAACATAATTATCAACTACCCCAAATTTAAAATTTTGTTTTTTTGTTAAAAAAAAGAAAAAAGAAATATTATAAAAAACTTATCATGTAAGAAAAATATTTTACACTTGAAAAAAGCCTTATAATAACAACATTATTCCTTTTTCCATAAAAAGTCATGGCTCATAAAAAATGAATACTACTTTCTCACAAAACATATAACTAAAAGATGTATCATGTAATTATTTATCTCACATATTAGTTTTTTTTTTTTTCTATTCATCTTAGTCTCTCAATAAATAAATTAATGTAAAGATTAGTAAGATCTTTCTTAACTCTTAATAAGGTTTAACTAACAAAAAACATACAACTTTTATGGAGAATGATCACGTGATTTTTCTGGATACAACATTTAAGAAACAAGAGAGTATTCTTATTTCTCTGTTTTTTTACCATACTTTATGTATCCCATACCATTACAGACAGAGCTCGACCTCAGAACGGATATGAAGACATTGGACATAGACCATACGAACATCTCCACCAACCCTACCATTTTCGTCACGGCAAACGTCACCACCTTCACTCCTTTTCTCGCCTCCTCCACTCTATATAACAAACAAATCAATTCAAACAACCCAGTGCAAGTTACTTCTCTAGCTACTTTGTCACTCCTATCACTCACCTTTTCCTGCTATGTAATATTGACTCTGCATTTTCACGCGCCACCATTACCATGGTGCACCACCGCTTCCTCCTCATAACCTACCCCATCCAAGGCCACATAAACCCCGCCATCCAGTTTGCCAAGCGACTCGCTGCCCTCGGCGTCCATCTCACTTTCGCCACCAGCGTCTACCTCCACCGTCGCATGATCAACAAACCCACCATCCCCGGCGTCACCTTTGTCACCTTCTCCGACGGACACGACGACGGTTACAGAACCACCGACGACGCCAACGTGCTTTCCTACATGACCGAGCTCAAGCGCCGCGGCTCTGAGTTTTTCAGAAACATCATAACCTCCGCTAAACAGGAAGGCAAACCTTTCACCTGCGTCACCTACACCCTCATGCTTCCCTGGGTCGCAAAGGTGGCGCGTGAGTTCCGCATCCCGGGGGTGCTCCTGTGGATTCAAGCTGCCACCGTTTTAGATATCTACTATCACTACTTTCACGAATACAAGGACTACATTAATAACATCTTCCACAAATCAGAGGACCCCACCATTGAGTTTCCGGGTTTGCCCTTTCCGCTCGCAACACGTGACATTCCCTCTTTCCTCTTACCCTCCAACGTCTACTCTTTCGCTATTCCTTCACTCGAAGAACAGTTCCAGCTTTTCGACGAAGAAACCAACCCAAGAATTCTCGTCAACACATTTCAGGACTTGGAACCCGAGGCCTTGAGAGCCGTTGATAAGGTAACCATGATTCCAATTGGGCCGTTGATTCCCTCCGCTTTCTTGGACGGTAAAGACCCGGCTGATACTTCCTTTGGCGTTGACATCTTCCACGGGTCAAACGATTACGTTGAATGGCTGGATTCAAAACCCGCGTTGTCTGTGGTTTATGTTTCGTTTGGTACCCTTGCCGTGTTGGGTCAGAGACAGATGGAGGAGCTAGCACGTGCGTTGCTAGATTCCGGGTATCCCTTCTTGTGGGTCATAAGAGAAACCAATGTAAAACAAGGAAAGGAAGGAAAGTTGCAAGATCTGAGCTGCAGAAAGGAGTTGGAGCAGAGGGGGAAGATTGTCAACTGGTGTTCTCAGGTAAGAAATGATTACACACTTCAATACCACTAGTATGTGGATATATATGCATGGTTCGGACAAATTATTGGATTACATTTTTGTGTTTATGATTAAAACAATAATAATAATACTTGAGTATGGACAATATATAAAACTATGATTTTCAGGTGGAGGTTCTGTCGCATGGTTCGTTGGGTTGTTTCGTGACACACTGTGGATGGAATTCGACAACGGAAGGTTTGTGTTCGGGGGTTCCTATGGTGGGTTTTCCGCAGTGGACAGACCAAGGGACAAACGCAAAGTTGGTGGAAGATGTATGGAAGACGGGGGTGAGAGTGGATGATAAAGTGAACGAGGAGGGAATAGTGGAGGCGATGGAGATAACGAAGTGTTTGGAAGTGGTGATGGGGAGTGGAGGAAAAGGAGAGGAGCTGAGAAGGAATGCTGAGAAGTGGAAATGTTTGGCCAAAGATGCCGTGAAGGAAGGAGGCTCTTCACATAGGAACATGAGGACTTTTCTGGATTATGTTGCGCAAGATTTGGACAAGATTGTCTGATATGACACTGTCTTGTTGGGATATGAGTTGCTTTAAAGGAAGACGGAACTTAGATAAGAGATATTATAGGTTCTCGAAGTTATGAAGGCAAAACATTCGAAATTAGCCTTGTTGTAAGGAGTTGGACAGGCAAAACATTCCAAATTAGCCTTGTTGTAAGAAGTTGGACAAAGGGTGGGTAAAGTCTAAGTGCGTGCATCAGATCAATTACTTTAATGAAACACCTTTCTAATTTTTTCTATCATTGATGTAAGACTGAATCTCATTATTAACTTAGTCAAGGTATTAGGTTTATGGTCCAATGATTAATTTTTTAACCTATTGACTGTTTTAAAGAATGGATAAAGAAATATAAATTAAGTGAAAATTTAGTTTCTTGGACGAAGAGAAATAAAATAATAAATAAATAATAATAATTTGAATAATTTGATAAAATAAAAAATATATAAATTGGTATATTTATAAAATGATTAAAGTGTGTTTGTATTAAAAATATAACATAACTAAATGATAAGAAATATTTAAATACTTAATATTTCTTAATTAAAAAGTTTGTCCCATTCTGAGTTAAATATCTATTTAATGTTAATTGTTAATCTTAAAAGGTCATTTTTACTAACATCCCATGTCTTATACTCTAAGTGCTAAATTGTTGAATTGCACCTCATTATGATTTTATTATTCATAAGTTTTTTTTTCAATTACTACATCTTATCCTTCAACAATATAACCATAACATAATTATTATTACATACACATAAATTGTTCAACATAAAATTATTAAAGTGTCTTTGTTTTAAAAATATAACATAATTAAATGATAAGAAATATTTAAAGAAATATTATTTCTTAATTAAAAATTTGTCCCATTGTGAGCTAAATATCTGTTTATATGATAATTGTTGATTATTTAGTGTTATTTCTCTATCTTATATAAGTTCATTTTTATCAACATCTCTCCTATCTTAACTCTGACTAAATTGTTGAGTTGCACCTCATTATGTTTTTTTTTTATTCATAAGTTTTTTTTTCCAATTACTACAGCTTATCCTTCAACACTATCAACAATATTGCATAACTATAACATTATTAGTATTATTATATGTAAATAAATTTTTTAATATTATATACAATATTAAAAAAACAAATCTTTAATTATACGGAGTAAATAATGACGCTATTCATCATAATATAATTTTGAACAACCGTATCAAAAAATATATATAAGTATAGCCATGAAATGAATCCAATCAGAAAGCAAAATTTGATTTAAATTTTTGCGTCAAAACAAATCAAATATAACTTTTACATTTGTTTCATACGTGTTTTTAATTAAAAACAAGAGCTTTAATAAACCTTGGGTTCTGTTCCGGTCCATGAAGACTGGGATGGGGAGTATTTCTTTCTACACCTCCATATTGACTTCCTGCACCTCCATAATTTTAAGATATTCCCATTTTAGTCTTGAAAAAAGATAAAAATAACCTTTACTATAGTAACTGGGATTTTTTGTTTTTCACTTTGCGGATTACACAAACCGCAATACAATTAAAAAATAAATACATTGCGGATTGTACAACCCGCAATTTCATGTTCTGTACCTTTCACATTGCGGGTTGTACAACCCGCAATATAAAACTTTTTTTAAATATATTGCGGGTTATACAACCCGTAATATAAAATTGTTTTTAAATACATTGGGGATTGTACAACCAGCAATACAAAATTTGTATTGCTGGTTGTACAACCCGCAATGTATTTAAAAACAATTTGTGTTACAGATTAACAAACTTGCTGTTGTGGTGTAATGATAGTTATCATGCTAGTCTTATGTCTCTACTTCGATGTTAAAATTATGGAGGTACACGAAGTCACCATGGAGGTGCAGGAAGAATCAGTCTGGGATGCGTTGGACATCGTGTCCACATCCAAAAAAGACAGCTTCTTCTTGCACCTTCAAACACTTTTTCGACACCTCCAAATTTTAGCGATCTGTCAAAAATACCTTTAATAAAATCCTGTAAAGACACAAATATCCATAAATTCTAAAACTCTCATATCACCTTCTGCTTCCATCTCTGCCCATGAATCTTTTGCGGCGGCACCTCCAACCACTCTCCATACAATGTATTGAAAGATTTGTAAAGTATTTGAGAAGATTTCCTTGGATTTGCGATTTAGTGGTGAGTTGTTTTATTTTTATTTTTATTTATATAAAATAAGTTGCGAAAGGGGATGTTTTAGAATTGTTCTCTGAATCCGAAAGACAATTTTGAAACACTCCATTCTACAACTCATTTTATACAAAAAATAGTTGCAAAACAAGGTGTTCTAGAACTGTTTTCTGGATTTGAATGACAGTTTTGGAACACTCCATTCCACAAATCATTATACGAAAAATCAGTTACAGAATGGGGTATTCAAGAACTATCCTCCATATTCAGAATTGTCCACCTTCTACCCAGCCATTTTCATAAGAATAAAACCGTAATTTTATAAAGAGAAAACTTGGAATATTTTCAAATTTTGAAAGTGCTGAAGAAGGCTTGGAGGTGTAGGAAGAAGCAGTACCCAGAAAACATAAGTAGGCCCACTACTAAATATTCCAAACAAATGGCATCTAAATTCTAAGGCACAAACTATACAGCAAAACAAATGTGTGTCAGTTGAAGGTTTTTTTTTTTCCTAGGTGAAGCTTCCTTACTTTTATATATGTGTGTGAATCTAACTGTGAGATATAATTTAGTATGAAGAAATTATATTTAAATTTTTATTAGTGGAGATGTTTATACTTATTTTTTTATATTTTGATATCATATTACTCATCACAACTTATTTTTTGTTTAAACTTGTTTTCCATATCTCTTATGAGGGCTGGGGTGGACGTTGATGTTTTTACTTTTTTTATGAATTGATCATGAATGGTCTCTTACCAAATGTAACTATTAAAAGCAAAGTGGGCCAAGAAATACATATTGTTAAAAGTTAAAAGTAGGTATTGAAAGAATCATCCTTTGAAAGAAGTCCAATATCAACAGAACTCAGATGTGTCTTCTTCTTTCAAGGTGAAGCCTAACGTGGGAATTTCAACATATAGTATGGTGTATATTCGAATAATATTCAATAGAAATAAATTTGTAGTTTTTTTTGTTAGTAATTATAACAAAATTCAATTTGAACGAACTAAAAATAACATATAAAAGTGTTTTATTAAATTATTAGACCATATTAAAATTATAAATATTAACAAAATGTTTAGTTGTTCTAACTTAGCAGTCACCGTTGTTGCATTTTAAAATTTAAGCTCACGCAAACTATATCAATCTAGCAACATCATTCATCAATATAATTTTTTACTTAAAATAATACTTAACTCATAATACCATAAAATAAAAAAAATTTCCAATTCAATTTTTTAATGTCTTACAATATAAAACAAACCTGATATATAATTTAATTGACACCCCTTTTTTTCTAAAAAAAATCTTATTAATTTAAAGACTTGTTTAGAAAATTTTATAACTTTTTGAATTTGTTTTCTGAAACATTGAAGATACCAATATCTACTTTCTTTCTCGAATAAAACTATTCTTATAAATTTAAGAAAAGATTGATAATAAAAATTTAAACATAAAACAAAATATATAAAACGCAAACTACTTTATAATTTAAATGAAATGTGCAATGAATAATTAAAAAGTTACTATAATAAAGAAAAAAAAAGAATCTGTATAGGTGAACAAAAACAATATTGTAGGTTTCTTTATAATTTTAATGTTAGACTTTTACATGAATTTTAGTACGTAATATTTTGTTTTACTAAGTAAGATTATATTCAAACCTTATATAGACATTTTTTACAGTTAATTTATCGCATGTGACTAATACATTACGTAATAACCATTATTTCGATCATGTAAATAAACTCTCCTTTTTATCTTTTATTCTCATGTTCAAATGATATAGATATTTAAAATATTAAAAAGATAGTGTTAAAAGAATAAATTAAAGCTTATATCAATTTATTCACTGAACAATGTACTTTTAACTTTACATCTCACCTGACATAAATTCTTTTGTAAGATTTACTTTCTTAGTATATTTATTTACCACTAATAACAAATATATAATGAGAAAAATATTAGAAGAAAACTTAAATATACGGTTGAAAGATGAAAAACAAAGATAGAAATAACATTTTAATCTCTCTTTACAAAATGATATGTTATAATCTTAATGTAACACAGTTAGATAAATATGAACTCTTTTACGTCATCACTAGTAATTCCACCCAATGTTATTGAAATGGCTTCAGCATGTACGTAAGCGAAAGCTTCTTATAAAATCCGAACATCAACCTAATGTGAAGGATAAAGAAACTATGTTCAGAAGTTGCCAACGTGAGAATGTTGCAACCACTTGCAACAGAAGCCCAACAATGGTGAACCCGTTAGAATCCACACCACACCATCAAAACCGTTGGTTAAAATAAAATATATCTAACGGCTCAAAAGCATTTTCCCACCCTTCGCCTTTCTTCAATACTTTATTGGAAAAAGAATTTGTTTGATAGAAAATGGTAATGGGAATATTGCATTATTTTGTAATTAAGATGGCAGATAATGGGGTGGATGGGGAAGCTTCCGTGGAAAGTGAAAAGGAGAATGATAAAAAGGGTTAAGACAGTATCAAAAGTAATTGAAAAAGGATAAAGAAGACAGTGTTTGGTATATTATTATTGCGATTACTTTTATTAATTCAATTAATTATTCTTACTCCTGCCACTTCAAATCCGCCAAGTTAGCAACGTATTAAAAAAGTAATCACAATTAAGACATAAGTTAATAAACAAATTACTTTTTTTGCAAGACATATAATCGTATGCTGTTTGTAAAAGACGGAGTCATACGTTTGTATATCTTTGTTTTGTTTGAAATGTGAGATTGAGAGTCAATAGAGAAGACAAAACAGTGTAGGCCAAATCTAGTAAGCAACAGTTGGCAATAACGGGACCACACTACAATCCTGCCTCAACCACGTATTCCTTTTCTTTCCCACCTCTTTATTATTTTTATCTTTTATTATATCAAATTATCTCTTAGATCTTCTCACTTCATGGCTCAATAAGATGGCATTATATTCTACCTAATTATTTTTTATACTATTAATATATGGTAATGAAATTCATCTTTTTTAAAATTGTTATTTTTTTCCATGCCTTGCGAGTGCACCATTGCCATTTTCTTTTTATGTTCTTGTGGTGGTTACCTGATACGGCGGTTTTTCTGTCTTTTGGTATTGATTCTCCACTCTACTACTCTGGATGTGGGCCCTTCCCTCTCCTGTCATGGGCCCACCTTCTTTTTTTCTTATTAATTTGCTTTCCATAAATTTCGCATAATACTAATTATTTATTTTCATATAAATACTTATACTTAATTATATATAAAATCAACAGAATTATTTATTAGTAAAATTCTTTAATTATATTATTGATTTAAAAAAGAAAGAAAGAATGGACATAACCATAACTACTGGCACATGAGGTTGGCGCAGTCTTCATCTTCTTGCTCTGCAAAATTAGTTGTTATAATCAGACGCAACCAAACACATCGCACATTTTCTCTTCCCAGTTCTTCCAAATCTGAATGGCCACCTTCAAATTAAAACGGAAAACCCTACATTCTCTCTGTAAGCTCTTTCTTCTCTTTTTCACTCTCTCCGGCACCGCCATTGCCGACGATGCTGCGTTCATGTCCAAGCTCAAGGACGCCTTGAGTCCCACGCCGTCGGGGTGGTCGGGGACCAGCTTCTGTCAGTGGGAGGGCGTCAGGTGCAGCGCCAACAGCGCCAACAGCGTCAACTCAATCAACATCGCTTCGCAGTCACTCACCGGAACGCTACCTTCGGATCTCAACTCCCTCTCCCAACTCAGCTCCCTCTCTCTCCAGGGCAACGCCCTCTCCGGCGCGTTGCCTTCCCTCGCCAAGCTCTCCATGCTGGAGACCGTCTTCCTCGGCGGCAACAACTTCACCTCCATCCCCGACGGTTGCTTCCAGGGTCTCACTAACTTACAAAGCCTCAGCATGACAGACAGCGTCAACCTCGCTCCATGGTCGTTTCCCGCCGAGTTGACCCAGTCCTCCAACCTCGTCAAACTCGATCTCGGTAACGCAAACCTCATTGGTACCTTGCCCGATGTGTTTGACTCCTTTGTGAGTTTGCAGGAGCTTCGTCTCTCTTACAACAACCTCACCGGGGGTTTGCCAAAGACCTTCGCGGGATCTGGGATTCAGAATCTGTGGCTCAACAATCAGAAAGACGGG
>Ga0099824_1004043_pt1 | contig 21232 bp, 10 predicted proteins | sample SiratrowhiteBW_FD_76837 | JGI IMG/M metagenome (GOLD analysis project Ga0099824, IMG submission 76837) | Root nodule microbial communities of legume samples collected from California, USA - Siratro white BW | ecosystem: Host-associated > Plants > Roots > Nodule | place: USA: California... | reverse complement strand
ATATATATATTCTCAATCGCTGTGTATTGAAGTTGCCATCTTTTGCGTTTCTCAACTCTGTAACTGATACCAAACTATTCTGCCTCCCTCAGATTCTATGCAGAGCCTCCCAATCTACCCTGAGAGGTAAGATGTCACTCTCACCTCACACCCTTTCTCTCTTCGATGTGTGACTTTCAGAGCCAACATTAATGTGCTTAATCAACCATTCAAACAGCTTCACTTTGGACCAAAGAACCTCTTTGTTACGTCTGCGTCTTTTCTCCTTGGTCGAATGTCAACTTTATACCATTTCTGTTCAATGTCGGTGCCACTCCTTTGTTGTTTTTGCACTTTCTTAGTAAATTTTGACTTTTTATGGTGTTTTGGTCAGAGGGTGCTCAATCTCGAGGTCATACTTCTTTGTCTGAAGTGACACTTGTTTGGACAGTTTCCTAGTATTTTGTTTCAGTGTGTTGTTCTTATTCACTTCTACTCCTCCGTTTCATTTGGCAAACAAACACAGTAATGGCTCAACAGGTACCCTTTTCCCTTCTCTCTCTCTTTCTCTCTCACAAACACAACACGCAATACACTCATAAGGTGCATACTCATTGATGTTATCTGAATATAAAGTGGGGTGCTTTGAAATGATTTTGAGGGTTTTTGTTACAGCAGCTTGTTTATCAGATTCAGTTTTTGGTTTTCACTTTCAAATTTGAAGGGTGATAGGGTTGTTGTTGTTGTTGCTGCTGATGCAGGAAGAAGGGTGGCCTTTGGGATTGAGATTCTTGAATTCTAGGCTTGGACTGGCGAGAAATGGTTCTGGGTCAGCCTCCTTCAGCACTGTGCTTACTGCTTCTCATACCCCTTCAACTGATTCTTCCTCAGATCTTGACACGGAGGTTCGAAATTTTCTTTGAACAAAAATTCAAGAACAAAAGTTATTATTATTAGGGTACAATGTGTTTTAGATCCTCAATTTTCAGTCAAAGCTTATCTTGGTTTGATTGTTTTGTTTCTTGAATTTGTGATAGTGGATACATTTTGTTTTTCTTAGTGGAACATGGAATAGTAGGAGACACAAAATTCACCCATTATTTAAAATAGGAGTCAAAATTATTGTTTCTAAAGTACAGAGGTTAAGTCCAATTTTAACGTAAAATTGAAGGGTAAAACGTATTTTATCATTATTATTGATTACTGATATTATCAATTATTAATGCAAGATAGTGTTGTGACAACCCTTTTGTTTCATTGATGCCATTGCTACTTACTGCTACCTGTTCCTTTGTCCTAAGCTGCTATGACCTTCCTAGCATGTTGTCATGTCATTGTTTTTTTGTTTTTATGGTTTCATTTTGTATTTTTACTACTATGATGGCAGCATTTTAATTGTTTTGGGTATTATTTATAAGTGTTCGTAGTCATAGACAGAGACATCTCAAATATTTTGTATGTGTGTGTATATATCTTGATGTAACTTTTTTGGTACGAAATAATGACTGTTTCACATCCTGCAATGGCTAATCAAGTTTGATTGTGACTCTTGCTGTTCTCAGCTTCACAAAGCAATGTTCCCTTTTCGTTTCTTGAACCCTTGCCTATCAACTCGTCTTAACTTAGACGCGCTTTACTCTTTCATGCTTGTTAGAACATTGGCTTTTGACTACGTACTTTGGTTTTATTTCACTGACGAAGATGAAGCTTTTTAATTTTTTGAACTAGTCCAAGCCGAAAATGAATAGGAAAAAGAAGCTCCACGTAATGAACATGCCCATAAAGCTTCGTATTTCTTCCCCTGTCGGTCTCTTTTGGATCCTTCGCTTCTTTTGTGTGTAAATAATTGCTTGGCGCTAATGGGGTCCATGCCATGGCCTAGCACATAATTGTTTGACAGAGAGTGACGTTGATTTCACTTTAATTGCCATTTTGTTGGTATACTGTTTGTCATTTTGAGATCAATCGGAAGCACGCTTTGTTGAAATTTGAGTCTTTTATTAGAGGGTTTGGAAAAAAAAAAATTTAAATGCAGAAAACCACCCTTCAACAGTGTCAGAAAGGGACAATAATATTGTAAAACAGATCAAACAAACAAGACTGTATGAGTAACATTTTTCACAGATGCTTCTTTAGTAATGATTGAGAGAGCCTTTGGCATAATGGGTCAAGGATTCAAATCTTGGAGATAGTCTCTTAGGGAATAAAACTGTGCACATTTACCCTCCCATTCATTACTGTTCTTTTTTTCAATCATGTTAATGAATGTGAATTGAAATTTGGCATATATTTTATTTGTTTATAGAAGTATTCATGATCAAGCCATTTTACCTAACCCACTTGACATGGCTTGCTATAGTCCACTGGATCATTCTTCCGTGACAGGAGCATGACACTGGGCAGCCTCATTCGTATTTCTAGCTTCTTAGAACTCTCAGGGAGATCAACAAGAGGAAGAATGGTGGAACCCTCGAAGGACGGCAAAAGGATTCACAAGCTGAAGCCTTGGTTGTTTTCACTTTGTTCAAGGCTAAGTACTGATGCAGTGAGTGGGAATGATGCCCCCTCTCTTGGTCACTACCTTGAAGCTGAGAGAAGAGCAGTGAGTACATACAGAAGGAACCAGAGTCCTACGACTTACGGACCAATTGTTTTCTCCCCTATTCAAGACTCAACCTCACTTTTAGTGGGTAGCCAAATTGATCATTGGCCATCTGCTTCATTGGGTGATGATGATGGACATTAACATGATCCTAAAAGTGAACTAGAAGAGTGATGGATAAGGAACACCAATAGTTTTCTCTTGTTTAGCTGGATATTTCAACATGTGATGATCCCTTATATTTCATTTAGTGGTCATGGAGTTCTTTATCTGTTTCAGGAGATTCTCCTGCTTGGTAATTAAATTTCAAGGCATTAGGATGTTCAATTCGTACTCCATTCTGCCCCATATAGTCTTCAGTTCTTTATGATAGTAATACAGCAATAAATACATGCTGCAGACCATAAATTTGAAGCCTATTTAAGTTACTGAAGTCGCATACCATTCTGGTGTGGAAGAAGTTATTACATATCGGTTTTTGTGCTTGTTTCTATATTGGTGGGGATCACCAGTGATGATTAGTATGTCAAGTCCTTTTTCCTTCATTTCAAGGGGAAATCACATCTCAGGTCATGCGAAAATGCTTCACAAAAGAAAATAAAATAAAATGTTGAAGTTTGGTGATTAAGGCTTCCTGGCTGATCATTTGTCCATATTGAGATTAATCAAAACTAATTCTCACTTTTCCATCAGATGTTAACTATTCAAACGATGTGAAACCAATTACTCGGCTTAAATAAATGAACACTCACATTTTAATGAAGGTACAGTCTGTCTTTATTAAGAATGAATACTGCTTGTGTGTGTGAATCCATATATGTTTACCATTGTTAAAGCAGTAAAGAAACTTACCTTTAACTCTTGCATACTATATTTCATATTTTTGGGGGAAACAATACACAACCGTTCTGTCCTCCAACTCCAACTAAGAATCAGATTTCAGAAATCAAAACTCAAACCGATTACAAACTATTGTATCTCATGATCTTAGTGATCTTTGGACAATTGAAACAAAATGAATACAAGAAACCAATATAGGCAGCCATTCCACAGAAATTAAAACCATCATGCAGATCAATTTCCTGCCGGCTTGGAATCAAAATAACCACCAACAGTTATCAAGTCTTAAGAAACCTCCCATTGCTTTTCGTCTGTAATTTTTCCTGAATTGCGGCCGGCAATCCTTCCAAATGAGGCCGACAAGCTCTTGAAGCTGCTGCTTCCTTCACTGAAATTTGATTTTCGGGATCTCCTTGGCTTCACAGGGCTAGATTCCACTTCGGTATCACAGCTCTTGTTAATCTTAGCAACTAGTAATTGAATAATGGCACCACGGCAAAATGGACAAGCTGGTCCAGAACGGGAAGCAGTAGCAGGATCAGGCTTCTTGTGACAGCATAGTGCTAGGGTGCAATGAGCACACATTTGATGGCCACAGGGTCTGACCTCGATTGTGCACACTTGGTCAAAGCATATGCAACATAACTCCATTTCATCGGCCTATATGAAGAGAAATAACCAACAAATAAATAATTTATCATCTTTTAAAGACAAAATGTCCATTCCATGTTTCCAGAGAAACAATTAATCACACTCATGCATTGGCATGAGATACTAATAAACCTATTGCATCTAAATCCTGGAAGTCTCGGAATGAAGCATTCATTACTAGGAAAAAAATACAGCCATCAAAAGCCTACCAAAGAGTACATTGCAGATGAAATAGTAGCGTGTAATGTTATTGTGTCCTAAAGAACACTCTTGGGACCTCTACCAAAGCATAATCTTTAACCATACTAAACTGCAAAATGCATTGAAGTAAAAAAAATCCTATAGCAGTCAATAGAGGAAGATGTTGTACCTCAGAGGCCATATTACTGTCTTCACTCTCAGAATGCAGAGGGGAGGGAGGCATGTCAACCTCCTTAAGAATCGCCTTTTCCCTCTCCCTGTTAGCTTCAAGCAAGGCCTTTTCCAGTAAGGCCTTTGCTTCTTGGCTGAGCTCACTGATGAACTTTAACGGGGATGGCCAAACAAGTGGTGCTGCTGATGAAGGATCCAGCAGGGCAGCACATGCCTTGTGCTTGTGCTTTAGGGCCACTGAAAATGGTATTTTCCTGAAAAAGAATATTTAGGCCAGGTCTTAACAGATTTGCTTGGGATGAATAAAAAATCCAGAATTTTTTTAAAAATTATGGAAAGGACAAGAAAAGGGCTGAAGAAGGAAATCATTCTCTGTTGACATTAACTGAGGAAAAACAAAAATTTTACATCTCTTGAGATATCTAGGTGCACAACACAGCTATCAAGCACAAATTATAGTCAAATAGTCCGCAAATAAGCTTATGTTTTTCAGTTTTCATTAAGGAATTTGTTTCTTCATCTGATAAGATTCAGTTTTTAAGTGTAGAAATCCCGTTCAGAGACTTACAAACTATTTATTAACCAAAAACAAACTTAAAAGTTTCAGTCAGTTAACATATTCACTTTTATGGAAAAAAAAAAAAAAACTGAAGCTTGTCAATTGCTTCATTCCTTCTTTTTATTCAGGGTTAAACAAGTTTTTGGTACCTCCAAATTTGGTCGGTATTAAAATTGGACCACCAAAATTTTTCAGTGTTTTGGATACCTGACATTTAATAAATATTACTGATTTAGTCTTGATAGTAAATTTATTACTCTTTAGCTAACGATGTTGACATGTAATCATCCTAGTAAGATATTTGTAAGTACGCAAACATGTCAACATTGTTATTTCAAAAGGAACGAAGTAATTGTCATGACCAAATCATCATATTTATTAGATGTTCAATATGAAAAGCACTGCAAAAATTTTGGTAGTACCAATTTCAATACAGGTTGGAGGTACCAAAAAATTATTTAACTCTTGTATTTATAAACAGAAATTAGTAAGCAATTTACGAATTAGATATGCATATTTAGCAACTTCTCACTATAAACTGATAATTCATGAGTGATCCTTCTAGTCTTTTCCATATTTACTATGGTGATCTACACTGACAGCTATAATAGATCTTTAAACTGTAGACAGCATTTACTGACCCAGAAGAATCTAACTGAAGTCGATCCGCTCCATAAGCAAGCAACATCCGAACACAGTCCAAAGAACCACCACGGGCAGCCATATGCAGTGGTGTGCTTCCAGGGTAACTGCACATGTTACTTTCATCAATCTGAATGAAAAGCCATCAAAACTCATACAAGACTGACTAATGCATAACTTCTAAGAAAAATTACCCATATCCACCGGTTGAAGCACAAACAAGAGCACCATTGTCAAGAAGGGTATGAAGACATTCAGACCGTCTATGGCGAGCTGCAAGATGCAGAGGGGTAGCACCATTTCCATCTCTTATGTTGACAAATCTTGCAAATCCCCTGCAATTTCATCGAAGAATTAAGCATCAAAATTCATGCCTGTATGTGCACGGATCCATAAGACAAGTGCGTGTATAAAGAGAGAAAGAAGAAAATTGTATGTCTAACCAAGAATCTGCAACAGGTGTGGAATGAGCAGCAGAAAGAATAGCCTTAAGGCAATCTATATGTCCATAATAGGCAGCATAGTGCAAGCAAGTTCTCCGACGTATAGCATCAAACATCAATATCTGGAACATTAGAAGCACATACCACTGTCATTACCCTAACTAGGAGAAAACCACAAACAACTCTTCTCAAAATTAAAACAAACCCAAAATATTATATTACAAAAACTAAACAAAACAAAAATCGAAACATACATTTGCTCCGGCATTGATAAGCTTCTCAACGCAGCCAGTCTTTCCATGCATCACTGCCAACATCAACGGGGTCTACACACAAAAAGAAAACACAAGTAATTCAATTTTAGTAGTTAATTAACAAAATTAAACAAGGGTACAACCTATAGTTTGAAACTCACAAAAGTAGGGACTAGTACTCTCTTTAAGTAAACTTCTCTATAGACACTTACTAAAGAAAAACAAATAAGAAAGTAGAAAAACTGAGTTTATCTGGTAAACTAAAATCAAATTTTGCAGGATTTGAATGAGAAAACTCATAAAAAGGTGAAGTATACATGGATTAATTTGAAATTAAAGAACTCAAGTCATTTTAAATTCTTATTTTCTTGTGCATAATGTTTATCCTAAAGCTAAGAGTTGAATTGCAGTTACAGATAAACACAGACAAGAGAAACAAACACCTGTTTCTGGCGATTCAATATGTCAACATTGGAAGACCTGTCCAGCAACATGGAAAGAACCTGCTCAAAAACAAGAACAGCAGAATGATCAAAAACACATAAAAAGACAGAGCAACAAAAGCACACAACAGCATTCAACTCCAAGAGAACAACCTGGATCCGACCATTGGCAGCAGCTACATGCAACGGCGAGAGCCTGTCATGGCCAGTGGTGTGTTCCAGGACAGTGGGGTCTTCCTCCACCATGGTCTCAACAACCTCCAGTTCTCCGGTAGCAACTGCAGGGAACAAACCATGGTCCTCATGCTGCTGTACGCAACTCAGCCTCTGACCCATTTCCTCGATCACCACTTTGCACCGAGAGAGGTGGCCGGAAACCGCCCCACGCGCCGCCTCCCACGGTGGTGACGTGGAAGTGTTTCTGGTCGAACTCCTCTGAGGGTGATAGATAATAATCTCAGTGTGGGAGTCTTCTTGGAGTTTGGACCTGCCCGTTCAGATTTCGGGCAGCTTGACCATACGCGTATAGAGGCTTCGGGCAGTCACAGGATATTTAGGCAGAATCAATATTAAAAAAAGTGTTGGAAAGCGTGCAAATTCCGTATCCTTCAATATTTTACATACCAACATGTTAATCGTGAGTTCATTTAAGTCTTGGCTAAATTAATTAGTATTACTATAATAAAAATATCTTCTATGTTAATAAATTATATACTAAATTTGGATATAGTCTTGCATGCTACATACTACATTTTACACTACATTTAAATTTTATAAAATATGTCTAGTGAATATAACATAAAACTAATACTTTTAAGCTATAAAAAGGTAAAAAACAAAATCTATATATATTAAACAGTAAATAAAATATTAATTAAAGAATATAAGTTTTATAAGATTTTTATACTAAAATAAAAATTAAAAATAATACAATACAGTAAACTTTATAAAAGGAATAAATTAAAATCTAGTAAAATATCTCTTTTGGAGCATAAATAAACTTACATACATTAATTTGCCAAACTTTTTGACAAGTTGATATATTTGGCTAATTAATTAATGTCGCTAATATCTTAATTTTAATCAATTTTACTTATTAACATTAACATAATTAATTATATGATTTAAAACTCTCATAAACATATATTTTTAATGTTTTAAGTAATTATATCAATGACGGCCAATCGAGTTTGTTATGGTAGTATTTATTTATGTTTAGATGTACGCATAGGTTTGACAACTGGAGTATAAAATTTAACAACCAACAAGGAAAAGTAGAAAATTAAAATAATATTTACAAAGGCATGCGTATTGACTTGTTTAAATGAGTTATTTTTTCTACTTATTTTGTGATGTGACAGAATTTTTTATTTAAGAGAAAAAAAATCTGAATGAATTTCTCTGATTTTGGTTACAAATAGGAAAATAATCAAAAAAAGGTATTTCATTTATATTTTTATTTTTATTTACAATTTTATTTATAGTAAAATAATTATTTTGTTAAAGAAGGTAATTCATTGGAATTAACATAGTTTTAGTTCTTTTAAATTGCCTTTTGAAACTTTTTTTTATTAAATTTTAAACAAATATATAAAGATTTAAATATTTTATGGAAGCTGAAATTTTCCAGTTGGTTTATGTTTATATTAACATAAATTAATATATAACAATTTTGAACATTATCTTATTAATTTAAATATTTAAAAAAAAAGTTCATTTAAAATAGTTATACCTTACTCCAAATTAATTTTATTTAATTTTGACATTCAGGTATGGAGGTACACCTAGATATTTTTGTTTGTTTGTTGGACATTTAATAAGTCTTCACATGACAGTTAATTCTATTATATCTTTATAAGTTCCCCATGTAAATTTGATATATATAACTATAAAACTAAGATCAAGTCATGATTCTTCTAAAATATTTTTTTCAAATCTTTTTAATATTTTTTTCTAATTATTTTTATCTAATATGGACAGGTGATCTTAAAGTAGATAAATAAAACTTTGTAAGTTTAATAAAATGTTAAACTTTCTTTAATTTCCACCGATTTGCACTTTTTTGATATAGATATCTTTGCACACCTTTTATAGAAAAGAGTGTTTTACTGTAAACTTTGCCTTTCGGCATTAAAATGACAGCTATTATTTTTTAAAAAAGAATTTCATATGAAAAGTAAACTATGATTTTTTTATTTTTTTATAAAAATAGTTTTGATTTATTTTCAAAATTCTATTTTTTTAGCATATTTTTTTATAAATGTTCTATGAGCACCCTACTAAAACACTTAAAAAGTAGAAATAAAAATCTGAGCAAACATCTCCAAGTAGTTTCTAATTTCGGCTTTTTATAACCTATGTTTTAAATCAGTTATAAAGAAAAATTAAATTAAACAGGTAGTAAGTATTTGAAGTATATCCATCCTTTCAAATTCAAATAAAATTGAAATAAAAAAAAATTAAAGATCAAATAATAAAATAATTAAAACACACAATTATTTAAATAGTAGATAAATTATTAAATAGTTAGTTTTAAATTTAATGAATCTTACATTGATATAGTAATGAAATTGATATGAAATTATCAAACTTATGAAAATCTAAATTACTTGGTCAATAAAAAACTGCTATGATGTTCCATACTTGTATATTACCACTTGCCACCTGCAAGAAAGACACCATTAAAAAAGAACAAGTCAAGTTCAAGAAAAGTGAATAATTAATTATAGAACAAGACCTTTCAAACTTATGAAGTAGAAGGGTCAAATTTATTTACCACTGGTATTTTATAAATTTTTAAATTTCCCTCCAACCTTAGTGTTTTTAATTTAAAAGACAAAATCTTAAATACCCCTTCAAACTATAGTGTTATTTTACCTTTAATTAAATTCATTTAGGTAACTTGTACACATATGTGCAGGTCATATGTGGTTATTGTTTTGCTCACAATCAAGAGAAAACTTATTGTGTGACCATATAATTATCCTTAACATATTTTTCTTTTTACTATTTTTACTAATTATCTTTTTTAGTATTTTTTCGATATTGTAAGAGTTGGATTACTAACCATTTATAAACATATAATTAATCTAAATTTTACTTAAGACAAGGTTCTATGTTTTTTTATCTATTAATTGATATTATATGAAAACAGAAAAAGAAGAAACTTTTGTCCTACCTCATGATTTGTTGTGTTGAGTTAGGATCCATGTACACAAGTATTTTCATCAACTTATATCCATGATCTCCAATGAGGTTTAACTAGTCTTAATGATTCAACCAATGATGATTATTAGTTATATGTTAGTTATGGAGCTATTATTGTAAGGAGTTACTTAATTTAGTTAATTGTTTAAGTATAAAAATAATTTAAATGAGATAAAACATAAATATTTTAATATTTAAGAAAAAAACTTATAAATAGAAAAATTAACTTTTCAAACTTTATTTTACAAAACATATAGTTTTTTAAAACACTTTTGTTAGTTTTTTTTTTTTAAATTTCTAAAAATTGTTAATTTTTTGGTAGATCTAAACTTATCTCAGAGATCTAGTGAAAATAGAGCAAATATATTTTATCAGAATTTGTTTTACAGTAAATTTCTTGTTACATTGTTTTTAGTTAGTTATGAGAAAAGTTGCATCCTTACATGTGACTTTTTTAAGGAAAAAAAATGAATCTTTGTTGGTATAAGATCATAAGGGTATGTTCAGATTGTTGATATGAGACTTTTATGTACATGTTTAACCTTCCAGTATGATTGAGAAGTGGAAGTTTAAGTTTGAGTAAACAAGCTTTAATAAGAAAGGGAGACTATTTATGTTTTTTTATAGAACTTTAGAATAGATGATCTGGATGTAAAAATGACTTAGTCACAATATTTTGATTTCTATGTAAGAAATGGAGTTTTCTTTAAAAGTATGAATGTTTGATATCGAGTAGAATGCTATTTGAATTTTTTTGGTTAATGGATGATTGTTCTAGAACACTTTAAATTCAATATCATTGTTGAGATATTGATATGATGAACATTTTCTTGCATGTTAAATTTTGAAGATTCTTAAATCGAGTTTCCCTCTCAGTTCCATCTTTGCTCAAGCAAAAATATTGCATAAATTTAACCTTGCTCTCAACTACATTTTCATATAAGAAAAGAAGTTTTCACTCAAGTGAAGCAATTTTTCGCTTAAGATAAAAGAGATTTCATTCTTTCTTTTTGTTTCTTTAATTGATTGAATATGAATATTAAATATAAAACTAATAGAATATTGATTTGTATATTTGATTGAATTGTGTTTTATTTAAGTGATTCATATTATATGAAAAATGGTTGTTGAAATTATAAGAATTATATGAATATGAGGTCACAAATCTGGGATGGTATATAAACTATTGTTTGAGTTGTGTATTAAGTAGAGAACTTATGTTACAATAGATATCCCCTTGTTTCACTAATAGTTTAGGTCATGTAGACTAAGATATCAAGTTATGAGAGGTTGAGAGGGAGTTCTTACACACTATGACATGTATGTACAACTTAGGTTGTAATGAACTTACCTTGATCAATTATTCTTAGGTTTGTTTGTAAATCTAAGTACTAGTTTGGATCAATACTGTGTTTTTTTTTTTTTTTGTAAGCGATTTACATGTAAACTAATTTGAGGGGAGAAAATGTGTTTGTATTCATGTATGTGTGAGGCGAAGCAAAGATGGATTTCCGGAGAGAGTGTGCACCTTCCTCACTCATGTGGAGAGAATAAAGAGAAAAGTCACATCACATGCATTGTAATGACACAAGTGCTCTTACTTTTACTGTGCAATTTCTCATACCCAAAGATAAAGAGGGGTGGTTTTGTGGTGATGCTAGGACTAGTGGAGATCATATGTGCTAAAAGAGGTGAGAACCAAATGAAGGATAATCCATTATGCATGAATGATTATACATTTTTTCGCACATAAGGGATTATGTTATCAAAAACTTATAATACAATTGATTATAATTATATAATATAATTTAATAATAAATAATAATAAATAATGATATAAATACATTTATATAATACTAATAAATTAATAATATAAATAAATTAAAATTAAATTGTGATCTTACAATTTTATCAATTAAAAAGATAAATTATCAATCACACCCATCATATCAATCCGAAACTTTCATAAATTTTCTCTTCATTTTTCTTCATAATCACCTCAAATCCATCATTTTCCTCTCCCTCAAATCCATCATTCAATCCAAACATACCTCAAACTTTACTTAACTTTTAGTAAACTCGTGTTTTCATGGCACGATTTCAGTATAAAAAAGTATAACTAAAATCGAGTGACAACGGGACGATTTCAATGGGTAGAAATAGAACTAAAATTGTGTCAACACGACACAATTTATAGGAAGAAATAGAATGAGAATTATTGCGTTGTGGCATGATTTTAGTTGTAATATTTTCTAGCTCTCGTTCAACCATGCAGTATGTATATTTATTTTTTTATATATTTCAATTTTTTTTTAAAAATGTGTTGATCAATTTTATATTTGAAATTTAATAAATTGAAATGTGTTTACAAGTAATTATTACAAGTAATTTGTTGTGTTCATTTTGTTCAACAACAACTTGCAAAGTGAAACAACCAATTAATATGAAGCGTTAAACTTGATGAATTTGAACTATTGGATTTATTTTTCTTATATTTAATTTAATTAATTAATATCAAAAGACAAAGAAATTACACACTTTTTTGTAAAGATCATTCTTTAAATGCAATTTAGTAAGCTTTTAAAGTGAGATAAATTGATAATAAACGAAATAAAATAATTTACATTGATATGAATGATATGATTGTTTTTATTACACTAATGGAAAAAGGATTATCAATGTGACGATGTGTCACATGGTGGTCTTTTTATCTGCCTTTGAGATTGTCGTTGTGTTTCATGTTCGGTTGTAGGAGGTGGTGCTAGTGGACTATCATCTTATGGATTATCAAATCCTTGTGAAGTCATGGTTGGTCGATAACAATGTGTGAGTGGTAGTGGACGAAATGTTGATAGTGGTGTTATGGTGAAAGTAGCAAACAAGTTCATGTCGTAAAAACATATTTTCTTGCGATGTAAAAGTAGTGAAACTGGCAGAGAATTGGTATGGAAGTTACGATTGCAGGTTTTGGTGATAGTACATAAATCCGAACATTCGACTTGGTTGACCAAAAGCATGTTGTTAAGCACTAGAAAAAGACCCAAAGTGAAAGTTGTGACAATGTGGATCAGCTTCGGAAGAAGAGCCAAAGTGAAAGTTGTGGTGGTATGGTTTTTGAGACTATCTGATATAAAACAATGTGTTAGTTTACTTTGAATGAAAATACAATAACATATAACAATTGACAAATATACTTACATCTTCGTCAGAGGAAGGTTACGATGGCGTAATGTATCAAATAATATGTTTGATATATCATTGTATATAAGGGGTATTATCATGCAAGTGACCATTTTTTGTGAATGGAATTCCTTGAATTACACAATTATGACACTCATTCCGCATTGTAACCCATGTCCTGTGATATTGAGGCCAATATTGATCAGTTCTCTCCCTTATGTCCTCCATATGTAATTGATCTAGGTTTAAAGGGTTCGTTGGAATATTTTGGTCGAACCTAAATTGTCGCATAACTTGATCAACCTAATTTAGTTCAATTGTTGTAAAACATATGAGAGAAACTACAGCCCGAATCGTAGGGGAAATGTCAATGGTAATCATACGACTTTGTTCATTAAAGCGATAAGGAGTTCACAATAACTGTGAAAAAAAAGAAGTTAGCATGAGTAAGTCATCTATTATGGAAAAATGTACAATAATAGTATGGATAGTTGAAATGGAAAACCTGTTTCGGTTGTAATTGATTCAATATGTTACGTAACTGAGGAATAGTGGTGGTCGATGTGGTTATCCTGTGTTGCACCAATGTAGATCACCTTAAATGAAAAATAAATATGTTATTCTTAAGCAATGGTAAATAGATGAAGGTTGTAAAGTATGGGCAAAGAAAAATTAAAATAACATTTTCACTAGTGGGAAACCAAGACCATTAGCAATATCTGCATTAATTAGTGGTTGAACAGGTAGAGAAAGACATGTAATGTGGTCCTATGTCTAGCATTGTAGAAGTAGCATGCATTCTTCAATATTCTCTTGGTTAAAAATGACTACATGGTCAGAAGCAAGATAAAGGCACCAAAACACCTAACCTCCAATTGTAATTTGAGAAGTTGTTGAGGTCACTTAGAAGTAACAAATATATCAAATGGATTCTGCTTCCTTATGTATCTAGCATTAATAAACTTCTAATCAAAATCAGTATGTGGACTTATGCATGTTGGGCTATGACATCATTTACATCATATGGAATCTCTTAAAATGAATTGTCAGCAAAATAATTTGATGGTATCTCCCCTGTGTATTGTTTCGGGTGGCATGAGACCTAATAGACACTCACATAAGATAACAAGGTCACCGCTACTAACACTTGTGATGAGTTCTTCATCAACAGGAAGACCGAGCTCGACAACCGCATCTTTGAGTGTCATTGTTGCCTTTCCTAGTGGTAGATGAAAGGTGCGAATTTTTGTTCTCCACCTCTCCACTAAGACAATGTCTAAGTGGTGGTTGATCTCAATATGAGTCAATGTCAGGAAGTGACCAAACCTAGCAGGATGAATTAAAATTTTAACCGAATTATCAAGTCTATCATGATCCTTAATACAACAAATTACATGTCATCGAGGGCTAAGTAATCTTTTATTACCCTTCCAAATTGCCTTCGTTACATATTTTTGTTGAAGCTACAATAACGACATATCAGCTAAAAGACGTTGATTGTATATCATTTATATTTAGATCTCTACTTGCAATGTTTTCAGTAGGGGTGCATATAGTTAAAGGGGTGCAACTAGTAAAAAGAGGTACAAGTAGTAAAAGGGGTGCAACTAGTAAACAATGAGTTTAGCTAGTGAAAAGGAGGTCCATGTAAGAGGCGACTACAACTAGTAAAAGAAGTGACAGTCTAGTAAAAATGGGTGCTATAGTAAATAGGTTGCCTATATTTATGTTATATAATCATAAAATATTTGTCATAAATAAATATTTGTAAAGTGTTAAATATATTTGCCTATATTTATGCTAGTAAAAAGTGTATAACTTTCACTTTGTTGTCAAATATTTTAATTAAAAACTTATATAAATTAAATAAGAAAAATTTGGCTACCATATAATAATTAGTAATTTGAAATTACTTTGACTGGCATAATTGTCATGCACTTGAAACATATTGGTTGGAGTAATTGTCATGCAATAGAAGCATAATTCTCATCGATGTAATCAAATTATTATACATTTATTTGCTTAATTCATGCAACATAAGCATTCATGCATACTAATTCTCGCACATTGAAGCACAATGATTATTGTAGCAACTTAATTCAGCTACAACCAAGGTTTTTAGGTTTACCTCAAAAATATGTAATCTACAACGAACTACAACTTTTACCTTTGTTAGACCATGAAAGAGTTGTAACCTATACTCCTCATCTCTGTCTGTTGCCAGAAAAAGCTTCCAAAACCACACTCTGTGTGAAATTAAATGAACTATATTCTTCAATAAGTAGGCAAGACAACCACCAACTTTGAATGTATTTAAAATGCTTGTCAATGCCTTCAATTTTCAAACCAATGTACCCCATAAAATTCACAAATAATTGATTGCAACAACTGTTCACTAGTGCATGTGTGAGATTTCAAACATCTTAAGATACACAACAAGTTGCAACCTCTAAATTAAGGATGTCAACCCTATAGTGCATGTGTAAGATTCCAACAACTCTAAGACACACAACGTCCAAAACATGTGAATTAAGGTTGCCATTTTTTATGTTTAGTGCATGTGTGAGAATCCTAGCACCACTTAATCTTGAACTAAATAAATTCACATGGCACATTGGAATTGAATTGTAAACGCTCATGGAATTGAAGAGTGCTCGCACATCTTTTTGAAATCGCTCGATTTAGGGCACAACAGAAATCGTGCCCATGTGTCACAATTTCTAAACACATTTGGACCTAAACTCATGGTTGTGTGTCATGATTTCTGAACACGTGAAATCGTGCCCCTGCCTAACGATTTTGGTATACTTGAAATCATGCCCACGCCTAACAATTTATGTATACCTAAATCATGCCACGGTATGGAGATTTCATAGAGACACCTGTCTGGTCAAAGCTTCCATAAAAAATTGAAGACGAGCACTTGTTTCAATGAGTTTTGGCATAGCTAGATGTTATAAAAGTATATTACATATGAAACAATTGTCGTGCTTCACTACTTACTTCATTGCTCGAATTTGATATCAACAATACATGTTCCTCCATCACAAATTGTCTATTCATCATACATATATATATATATATATATATATATATATATATATATATATATATATATATTTGTATATATCTTGCATTGATATATTTATATATTTGTAAGTGTTAGATGGACAATTTTACAGTGTTGGCAGCTCTTAAATGACCAAGGAAAAATCAATTATATGATATATGCTGAATGATTATAACTCAGAAGATGAAGATGCATATGTCATGGATTAGGAAGATGATTTTCCCACAAACATATCCATCAATACCAATCCAATATTATAGATCCAATGAATATGGAATACGACATTTCTGAACACATGTGTTTCAGTTTAAAAGAGCCAACTGTATTTGTGATAAAACAATTCCATATTTAACAAGGGTACAAATTTGTGGTTGTGGAATCAAAGGCAGACAAACATATAGCAAGATGAATTCAATATAAAAGAGGTTGTAAATATCGACTTCGAGCTTCTTATAGTATAATTAGAGATTAATGGGAGATTAAAAGAATCGAAGCGTCTCACACATGTTTGTCTATTGTAGTTTCTCAATATCAGGTGAATTTTGATTCACACTAAATTGCATCCATTGAGGTCAATTCGATAAGGACAAATCCTTTCACTTGGGTAAAAAATTTATTGTAGAGATAAAAAAAATTAGTATGGTTATATTTTCACATACAAAAAAAAGCTTGGATTGCAAAGCAAAAAACTCTTGGCATGGAATTCGATGACTGGAAGGACATACACAATTATTTACCTAGATGGTTGCAAGTTGCAAGTTGTATAAGAATGTCTTTTGATCCCAATTCTACAGTATGTTACTCCACTGATGTTCTTGATGGTGTACAAGACAACTCATGTCACATATTAGAGCATGCCTTATGGGCTTTCAAACCTTCCTTTGACGAGTTTAATTATTACAAGCTCATTGTCCAAGGTAACAATACCTTTTTAACTGGAAAATATCATGAAACTTTATTGATTGCAATTGGTCAAGACGATAACTACAACATCTTTCCAATGACTTTTGCAATTGTTGAAGGAGAAACAAAGGAAGCCATGATATGGTTCTTTCAATTACTGCATGTATATGTTACACCTCAACCAAATGTCTACCTTATAATCGATAGGCGCATTGTCATATAGTCAGCATTACAATCTCTATAGGTTGGTTGGGAGGTGTATGGGTTGCACTCAGTGTTATGCATCCATCACATTGCATCAAACTTCAACAGGAAGTTTAAAAACCTGGAGCTTAAGAGATAACTAATAAACATGGATATGTATATTCTGTAACTTCCCTCTTATACACATATTCTCTATTTTGAATAATTTTTTTAATTTCAACTATTAAGTTGTGTATCGAGTTATGAAATAAAACAACTTAGAATTCAAGCTAAGTTATCCACGTTGAAAGCAGAATTCTGACATGCAACTTCATGGATAGATCAAATACCACTAGAAAAGTGAACTCAGGCTTATAGTAGTGGCAAAAGATACAAACATATAATAACTAATTTGGTCAAATGCATAAATTCTATCTTGAAGGAAGCACAATCCTTACCTATTTAGGTTTTTACTATAACAACCTTCAAAAGAATGAATTCATGGTTTGTTGACCGAGGTACAAAGACAACATCTAGGTTACAAGGTGGTCATCAGGTTCCTGAAGATATTACTGCTTCACTAAGAAAGAAATCAACAACAATGTGTCATGTGTCATAAGCAGATATATAATTAAGACAATTCAAAATTTGATGTTAAAGAGATGGTCTCTTCCCATCTTCGATATTCCTCTATGTCGTTGAAAGTCAAATTAAATGAATGGTGGTGTGACTTTGGGGAGTTTCAAGCTCTTGGACTATTTTGTTCTCATGTCATTGATGTTTGTTTCTATTGTCACTTGAACTTATTGATGTTTGTTGATCAAGTTTACAATCTCCATAATGTTTATAAGATTTATGAGGTGTCATTTCATCTAATGCAAAATGAGAAATATTGATCTCCTTATAATAGGCCAAATTTCATCCTAAACCGACATAAATAATTTGAAAGACCAACAAATACACATGTATATATCACAAAATGAATCAACCTAATTAGAACAAACTAAAAAGATGTTCTTATAGTAAAAATGAAGGACACAATAAAAACAATTGCTCATATATCTTCATTTCTAAATAAACCCTAAAATTGTTATTATAAACTTTCACTTTGTTATATCCTTTATTTTTTATACTTATTATGTAGTTCAACTATTTATAATTCTTGCATCATTACAAATAAAATGCTTTTATATTATTAGAATTTAGGTTTCAGAGCATTTTGTATATAAATGGTAATAATAAAATATTTTGTCCATCTGAAACTTTTTTTATTTTTTCATGATTTGAATGGTAATGAATAACAAAATATAATAAAAAAACAACAAATTTTTAATTTTTTAAAATTAATTGAAAAAAAAATAACGACACAAATTTATTATAAAAAAATGATGTTGAGTCAATATTTTCATACGTGTACACAAATAAAAGAATGCCATAGAAATAATGTTTAATTTTTTGTTATTCTTTTATAATTATTTATGAAATTTCAAAAATATTTGTATTCCCTGTAACTGCTATTTTCAAATCAAACAATTTTTTTAATCGATTCGATGGAGGAGTTATTCTTTTATAAGCTTATCAATTTCCAATGATATATTCAAAATTGAGTATCACTGAGAACGCAAGCTACAAATCACTTGTACAACAAACTCTTAAATATATAATCAGTGATAAAATTTTATCATTCAAATATTCAAGTGAAGAAAATAAAATATTTATTCATTTTACATTTACTTACTATAGTTTCATAATTATATTTAACTTTCTCTTATTTGATTATTTATTTTGAAATTTATAAAAAATCAAAACAAATTACTCAAAAGTCTTGTATGGGTGAACCGAGGTTTCGAAAATAATACAATTGAAGTGATATTACATTTATATCATTTTTATTTTATTTATTTCAACTGAAATGGCTATAATTTAACAATATTTATTATTTCTTTTAATTTAGAATTATGTTATATTCACACAATTTAAAGTTTTTTTTTTCATTGAAATTATGTGAAGTTGATTGATACAATTTCAAATCTACTTTTTTATCATTAAAATCGTACTATATTAATATAATTTTAATTAAAATTAAACAAACTCTTCTTTTCACTTTATAGTTTATTTTTTTATTCCGAGCATCTCTAAAATTGTCTTTTTATAATATAATTTTTTTATATGAAGTTGTACTCTCATGAGATGATTTATCCATTTTAATAAGTAAAAAGATACTTATTTTTATATTTAGCTAAAAGAATTATTCTATTTTAATGCTTTAATCCTAAAAGTTTTATATAAATATTTTTTCAAAATTATCTTTCACTTGTTTATATTATGAATGTATTTCTATCACTTACTTATTAACACTTGTGAAATATAAAATTTTCAAAAATTCATAAAAAAGAAAAAAAAATCAATTAATTAAGAAAGAGGAGGTTTTCTCACACACACACACACACATATATATATATATATATATATATATATATATATATATTTATTTCTAAAAATAATAACTATCTCATTTATTAAAATAATACAATTTTTCAACATGTGAACGTAGACATTAATGCAATATATTTATTAGGAAAAATAATTAATTGTTTTATTGAAAACTGAAACAATAATTAATTCAAATTGTTATAAAAACTAAAATAGTAGTCCATAGAAAAATAAATAATACCAAATATTTTTGATTGAATTATATCAACTCCTAATGTGGGTATTACGTATAGAACCGGTAGTATGATAGACTATTTTCAAATTAAAATCTTTTTAAAATATAAACAACAAGAGGAGACAAACAAGGCAATTTTATATCCTCCACAGTGATAGCATATTATGTATGATTCAAATTTCACTTTAATAACACATCAAAATTATAAAATTATCGAATAAAATGTAAAAGCAAGTTGACTGCGATTTATTTTAAATCTTTTATTAACAAACTGTTCATCATCTTAAATAAATAGTCTCAATTCAAATAAAACTTAATATTAAATAAATATTAATACAGTTAAAATTGTATATTAGAGGATCTATCATTAGTTAAAACATCACTAGATTAAAAAAGTGTTTTAGATCATAAATAATTTCAATTAAAATATAAATAATACACTTGTAACGGAGGCGATAATAAAGTATCTAAAGCCTATCATTAATTAATTAATTGAAAAATAATATAAGTTTAGCATTTTGAGAAAGAAAAATAATAATTTGAGAACTGTAACAACTACATGGCATTTGAGAAACGGTTTTCATTGAACAATGGCATGGGTCCCTCGTGCAAATATCTTCTTCTGCGGCGCCACGAGTTAACCACTGTTTCAGAACCCACCACCCTTCTTCGATCTTCCACTTACTTAACCTTAATCACGTGATTGTGGGACCCACACACATACGCCTCCGCATTCTCGCTCCGTTTCTTTTGTCTATGGCGGAAACCGACCCTTCGTGGGCGCTCCGCAACCTCACCCGCGTCGCCACCCAAATTTCCAACCTCTCCGCCTTCAAGCCCCTCCTCAGGACCCAATGCTGCGACCTCGCTCGCCGCATACGCTTCCTCGCTCCTCTCTTCCATGAATTGCATGACAACGTCGTGTTCAGTGGCGCCGTTCCCTTCCTCGCGCTCCAGGACGCGCTCTTCAAGGCCAGGGATTTGCTCCAATTCGCCACCCGCGCAAGCCAGGTTTTCATGGTGCGTTCTCCAATTCACACCACCAGCTTTCAGTAAATAAATTGCATTGCTCGTTTGAAAAATTATAGCTATGCACGTTTTTTCATGTTAAAGTTTATTAAAAATTACAAAAAACCAATTACTCCATATCTCTTTTGTTTTGGTTTTTTTTTTTTTTTTTTTTTTTTTTTTTTTTTTTTTTTTTTTTTTTTTTTTTTTTTTTTTTTTTTTTTTTTT
>Ga0099824_1004041_pt1 | contig 21237 bp, 12 predicted proteins | sample SiratrowhiteBW_FD_76837 | JGI IMG/M metagenome (GOLD analysis project Ga0099824, IMG submission 76837) | Root nodule microbial communities of legume samples collected from California, USA - Siratro white BW | ecosystem: Host-associated > Plants > Roots > Nodule | place: USA: California... | reverse complement strand
TATATATATAAAAAAAAAAAAAAAAAAAAAATATATATATATATATATATATATATATATATATATATATATATATATATATATATATTGTCCCATGAATTGATATCGAGAGGTCTTCTAAAAGTAAAAAAATAATGATAAGAGTATCTACTGCAAAACCAAATTAGTGCCCTTTATCCTGAATATGAATATGTGTTTATATACATTATTATGTCCATTTCTTAATAGCTGTGTCCTTTTTATACACATGCATGAAAACGAATATAAATATACTTTTTTTCGATGAAATCACATCAGTAGTAACTGAAGATCATTTTATCGTAGGGCAACTGGTCTTTTGAATGTATCAAGCTCAATGCTAAAGTTGAAGTCTTGGAGAGGAACGTAAGGTACGTTATTTAGATTTCATGGTATATCAGATGTACAACTACTGCTATGGAAGATGTTTTGAAATTGCATCATCTCATGACACTTGATTCGATGCCACACAATAATTATGAATATGGCCACCCTTTGCTTTCTTTCATTCTATGAAGAACAACGTTTGAGAGTAATTTACATTTTCCAAAGATCATTTCAGATTTCAAAGCCAAACAAATAGAGTGCTAACATAGTGATAATATGGAGCCAAGAATTATAGCAATTCATTTTGTAACACAATGTCTTCGAGTCTACTCTCATAGGTAAAATTATAAGTAGAACTTGTTAAATAAAATCTAGACGTACAAAATTGTATAACTTTTAATAAATGTTACTTAATAATAAAAAATATTTGTACCCCAATGTATTTGCTAATAGATTTAGACTCTTGGCAAGGCTAGTTGCGTGATTAGATGCTACAAAATAAAAAATCTTATGGGAAGAATGATATATAGTTTATATGAGCTTGAATATAGGAATTTCTTGGGAAATGAGCTGGATCCCTTGAGTTTGAAAGAGCTTCAGAGTTTGGAGCAGCAGCTTGACACATCTCTGAAGCGCATCCGAACAAGAAAGGTGAAGAGTGTTTCTTATTAATTTATGAGAAATAAGAAGATAGAAACAACAGAAGAGAAAAATTAAGTAAAGAATTACATTAGTACACTTGTGGCTTCTTTTTCTTTTTATTCTTCATCTGGCTTATCAATTTGCATTTTGCAGAATCAAGTTATGAATCAATCTATCTCAGAGCTGCATAAAAGGGTAAGATTTGAATTAAGGGTGATTGAATATTGGCTAGATTGCATGCATGGCTTGTAAAATAATGTGTAGCTAGGAACATTGAATATATTTCAGAAAAATTCTCTAGTAACAGGTTAATGTTAATGATATACAAGCTACTAACTGAGTTTCAAGTGCAGTAACAAGTACATGTTTGGGCATAATTCATAGAGATAAAACAAATTACTATAACTTGAAACATAAAAACTTGGAATTTGTAATGATAAATATTTGTTGTGCATATGACACGACAGGCACGGACATTACAAGAGCAAAACAGCAAGCTAACAAAGGTACAAGCTACATATTCCTCTATTAACATTTCAATCTAAATCTTCTATTCAATAAAGAATAAAGAAAAACTTTTCTTTTTGATTAAATTATGAGTAGATGAAGGAGAAAGGGAAGACATTGACTGAACGTCCACAGAGGGTACCAGAAACTCTTGGCCAAAATTCAACCAACCTCAACTTATCTTCTCCACAACTAGTACCACCACAAATACTTGTTCCTTCTTTAACTCTCAGGTATCTCTCTTATTTCTCTTTTCTAATCAGACATGAAGCGTGAATTTGGATAAGTTTATTTATAAGTACTCATATACTTACTATTTATAAGTACTTATCATAGAAGAAAATAAATATAATAAAATTTTGATAAGAATATAACTTATTAAATATATCTTATTTTTTCTCTCATGAATGTTTATAGAGGAAATTATTGAAAGAGACCCAATTACATGGAGCATTAGTATTGCAAGTATGCATTTGAGTTTATACAAGTACCAAGTTAACATGAGAATACAGACCATAAACTAGTTTTGATGATATCTTATGGTCCAAATGTCAATAATAGATTGTTAACTTTGGACATAAAATGGTTAGTGAACAAGAAAATTCAATAACTTGACATAGGAAAAGTAATGCGTAGAATAGACTATATTAGCTAAGTTGATTCATTAAAGTGTGAAAATGGTGCAGTGGGCCATTGCAAGGAAGAGCAACGGCGGAGGAAACGGGTGATGCTCAAACAGTGCCAACTGCCAATTCACTCATCCCACCATGGATGCTGCACATCTGACTACTTACTAGTTAGGCTGACATGATTATACCAAGTATGTGACATGTCATGATTAATGTGTAACGCTCAACTATATATATAATTATGTATCTATATCTTAGAATAGCTAATTAATATGCCGAGCTTAATAACTGCTCAAACTCTTATTGCATGGTTCATTCAGAAATCAATGGTATTAAGCAGTTATTTTGACATAGGCGCTTGGTGTGCTTGGTTGGCTCTAGTTATTTTCCCATAAAGTGCGTCTTTTTCTTTTATTTCCAGCGGGTTTAAGGCTTCAATATTAAACCTAGTTTGGATAAAGATGAGTGAAAAGATTGAAAAGAAATGTAACTTCTACCCTCCGAATCATGCAGTCACAAGTTCTATTTTTCAATTCAGAGCCGGGGAGGAAGTGGGTTTTGAGTTAGGCTTAACATGCTCGAAGCCGCAGGGTTTCGTTCTTGTTGATTTTTATTTCATGTAAAAAAAGTATAAAATCGAAAAACATCATAATGAGATTAAAAGATTAATTTAAAAAGACGTTTGGGAGGCCAAAATGTCCAAAACAAAGAATTACACCTATTTGAAAAATCTAATTTACCTCGTGACGTTGTTATTTTCCTCAGTAATGTAGAGATTTACCATTCTGTCTATTAAATTAGATAATCTTGAACTATTAAATTAAATTAGTAATCAGAAAATAGGTAATCAGGTCATTAAGGTCGTGAGGATGGATTATGGGGAGAGTCAAGAAGAGGTGCAAGTTGCAACAGGCTTAGGAACTTGATTACAGATACCTTAAAGTTGGTACTGGCAGAGTACTCTAAAAAGCAGTGAACATTATCAATGTGCGGATAACCTTTTCAACAAATTAATTTTTTCTTGGATTAGGAAGATAAAAAGTAGGAACTCGTCTACTGTAGCTACACACAGCATAAAAGTAGCCAATCAACATAAATAGTCTCATTTAAATCAAGAGTTCATTCAGATGTTTGAGAAGTTTCTTGCATGAGTTAGTGATCTATCGATTCAATAGGTACAAATTCATTGTCTCGTGTCAATTGCATGATTGCTTCTGTCCAAATAATGATGACGATCCAATTATGAATACATGGATCATACAACTTAATATGCACAAGTAATTACTAATACTATCTTTATATGCTAAGTCAGATTTTACTGTTCTTCTCTTCCTTTTGTTGGAGAGCTCCACCAGCAAGCATGTACTCTCTGCCATTAAGTTGTTGCCACAACATTAGGATTTCCTTCATTGAGAAAATAACAAAGCTAAAATAGGAAAGAAACATGAAAGGGAGAAAACTGTATCATAGTAGTGCATGAAATAAAAAACAACGAAAAAAGGCAACTGTGCCAGAATTTTCTTTCAGAAACACTTAACAGGAAGCCCCAACTCAGCACAAGAATACGTCCAGTTTTACCATCAAATATTATGCTCTTCTACCGACACTAGCAATTGTTTCTCCTTTTAACGATTAATTAATTGTTGACAGATAAATTTTGCCACATCCCGTTAGTTAATGATAGTCTAATTGAGTTGCAGTTTATATAAAAATCATTAACACCACACACACCTGAGTCTTCCACAAAGGCGTGCCAAAGCATCAGATCCAGTTCTATAAGCAATATCCTCAACCTTAGCAGCGTTGGCTAAAGTCATGCTATCTGCAAGTACAAACTCACATAACTCCTTTAATGAACAAGCATCAGTCAACACAGCTGAATGGCCACCACCAGCAGCAAGTTTCCGAACCTCCCCAACACACCTGTGATTTAGAAACTTCAAATTAAAAGCCTGTGAGATAATGAAAAAGTTTCTTAAGTTACAAATACATACCAGTCAACTGGTGATGGATACCAAGCATATGTACATTTCTCATTGGCTGCCTGACCATAATTATTGTAACCCCATCCATGAATTCTACCATCACTCATAGAGATAAGTGTGTGGGAATGTCCACACGCAACAAGTTGCACACCTTTAGGAACAACTAAAACTGGAATGTTTCGGAAAAATGTCTGCGAGTCATTAGCAACACACGAGAATAATCCAGTTTGGGGGCCAAACCCTAGCTGCCCAGACTGACCGCCTCCCCAGGCATAAAGTGCTCCTCCCTGAGTTACAGCACACGTGTGTACACCACCACATGCCACATCCTTTATGAAAACATCATCAAGGGTAACCACCCTCCTTGGAATTAACTCTTTATCCCCATACTGGAGTGAAGAATGCCCAAGCTGGCCCATATTTCCAAGCCCCCAAGTGTAACTGCAAGCTCCAAGGACAAATACAACGAGTGAGAAAGTATTATAACAAGTAACCAAATTTAATAACTAGTTACTGGTAATACTGCTTATGCATCCCCAATAGTAACATTTAAGCAGACAAGATCCTTGCATAGAATAGAAATTACAGAACCACATAAAACCTTGCAAATAGACTAATCAACCTCGCCATAGATATTTTTCAAACAGAATCTACATAAACCAAGGACACTCAGAAAATAATATAACAGGGTTACACGGTTGGCTCCAGTTATGTATAACTACAGTCGACTTTTTACGTATAGCCAAGCCAAGGGAATAGAAACTTGCATAATAGATGCAGCATTTCCATTGCATCCTGTCTCCTGAAGTGAGATTCCCTAATGTGTCATGCGGAAAACCACAATTCTCATGCTTAAATTTATAACTATCTCCATCTAGTAAGTCCTTCTAATCACTTACACCTCGCCCTTATCAGAAATGGCTGCTGTGTGGTACTCCCCGCATGACACTCTGGCAATCTTCACAAGCTCAGGGGATTCATCAAGAAATTTAGCATAAGAACTTAAAATACGAGCACCCTGTAGTCCTTCACAAGTAACACCACGGCCAAGTTGACCATATTCATTGTAGCCTGATTTATAAAAACAGTGAGAAAACCCTGATTAGTAGGTGGCAAGAAACCCAGTTTGCAAGTGCTCTTGTTTACTTTCCTACATTCAATGCTGTGTAAACTTAAATGACTTCATCCATGTCAATCAATAAAGGCAGTCGTCGACATAAAATTACAAATCACATATAAACAATATAATTTTAGAAAGAAAACTGTAAATAAAGAATGAATAACCGAGTTACCCCAAGCTTGTAGTACGCCTTCTTCAGACAAAGCAACTACATGGACAGCTCCACAAGACACTTCACGAATAATCTGCAAGTGTGATCGTATAAATGATGGGAAGATAGGAAGGAAAAAAAATAGACAGCAAAACATAATAAAATAATCCTATTCCATCATTTTAAAAATGTATTCCCCCATTATAAGAAAAAAAAAGACACTGACCATGAGTTTAGAAATAAGAACTAAACTATATAATAGACAATGTATAGAAAGGAAAACCTAAAATCATAGTTAGGCATGGAAATAAAACATGAGCAACAAATATGCAAGAGAAAAGGTATATCCAATCAACGGTCAGATATGATGCCATGGCTGACTCTCGGAAAAAAAAAAAAAAAAAGGCAAATGAAAAGATGGAGCTAGGAAAAAGTCCATTATAAGTACACTTTTCCGTTGTCATTTTCACTCCTCTCTACCTTGCATGGACGATAGAGGTACTCAGGTCTATTTACCTCTAAATAAGGAAAGTAACAAACAATAAAAAACAATCAAATAAATAACATTATTCTTTAAGTAATGATAAATATGCACGCAGATATGTCAGTATGTGTTCAAACATATATACTTACTGTATTAGGTTCGAAGGCTCCCCAAAACAACCTTGGAAGATTTGATCCCTGGAATACAAACAATATGTTGAAGAAGAAAATGATAGATTGTTTCAGATAACATTGTATTAATCCTTTAAAAGGTATTACCTGATTTTGTCCCCACACCCAGAGCCTTCTTGTGGAGATGGTACCATCATTTTCACGAGGTTCAGCAATGCAAGCAGAACAATGTGCTCCACAGGATACAGATTTTACAAACTCTGACTCTAATTGCTTTACTTTTTTTGGATTTTTCCTTCGTGTCTCAGTTCCATCACCCAATTGACCAAAGTCATTAGCCCCTAGCATTTGGAATACGTGCATGAGTCTTAGACACTAGGCACTTTTATGTTTCCTAATTATATGTAATACGAGCCATTAAAAATAAAAGACAAACATGTAGATTGTATACTAAAGGGGAAAAAATCATCTAAAGTAAATAAATTGTTACGCATGTTGTTCCCTATTATTAATTCTTAATAAATTATCAAATGGAAGTAATCCCAATTATACCAAGGACAGAACTATACAGTAAAGATTGTCTCTGCTGACACAGACCACATCCTATATTTGAAGTGCAATGAGAAATCCGTTAAGATGTTTTTGTCCTAGAATAATTCAAGTCAGTTCCTGCAAGCACTATTCAAGGAGAACATGTCTCCCTCCCAAAGGTAGACCTACACTTTCCGTCCCTCTATCTTTTAATGCAACAACCAACCCCTGGTTTGAGTTTTCGGATAACAAAAAAACCTCAAGGGTAACTGTGCACACGCAAGCACAATACCAAAAATAATTCGTTTTGTCGCTACTAAATGGAATAACTTGACTGCTTAACAAGTACATGTCAGTTGCCAACCAATCCCAATATATATATAACATAAAAGCTGATGCCTGGGGCCTCTGAACATAAGAACGAAATTGGAAGCTTAAATTTGGGAAGGGAAGTCCCATGAACGAGTTCACATTTACTAATTTGGTATGACCCTTTTCCTTTCCTCTTCCCCCGAGCTTCCTTGTGGGGATTACTTACAAATCACTATCCAAGATGCAGATTCTCTATCCAAAATCTCAACCACTCATTATATTCTATTTCCTCTCATAACAAATTTAAAGGTTTAGATGTTTGCTGCACGAAGGCTAGGAGGAATGGAGCTGGAGAAGATCCAAATTCTGGACCACCATTATGCCCTAGCAAAGTCCATGGAAGGTACAAATAAATTCACTACAAATTTATTAATTTGGTATCCCTTGGGATGCCTAAATAACACAAACACAGAACAATCATGCGAACAAACTAGTCCCAACACTACAAAACAAGACATTACTTGAACGAACAATGAGTAAAACACACAAGAGAATTAGAAGTCTAACCCCAAGTGAAGAGTGAGCCATCGGAGGCAATTGCCGCCGTATGCTCCCGGCCACAGGCAACATCCAACCACCGTGCATTGGTGCCAGCCGGACATCCAAACAGCTCAGGAGGCAGCTGCTTCGGAATCCTCAGCTGATCCTCCTTCCCCTTTCTGCCCGTCTGCCCTGATTGATTGTACCCCCACACATAAATGGCACTCTTCCTTGGAACACTCACCGGTCGAACGGTCCCAAAAATCGCATCAATATCCATACTTTGTTTACCTTAACCACCAAAGACCAATAAGCTCAATTGCAGAATGCAACAAATGATAACAAAAACACCAACAGCAAAGAAAGATAAAAGTTCAACGCCCCCACCCCCACAAAATAAAATCTTAAAAGCAACGAAAAAGTAAAGTCAAATTGAAGCCGCTTTCTGAAACATTTCTGGTTTCTATAAAGTTGAAAAGAAGAAATTAGCAGCGAATAGAGGTGTTTCCCTATGAAATGAGGTAATTATGATAAAAATACAAAAGTAGATAAGCGATTAAAAAGGAAGAAAGCAGAAATTTAGGGAAATGGAGTGTGTGGAAATTGATTGCAATTGTGAGGATGAGGATTGAATAAGAGAGAGAAGCGTAGGATAAATACCTTAAAAGCAGTGAAAAAATGAGAAGGAAAAGGAAAAGAAAAGAATGAAGAATGGTTAGTCAAGGGAAATGAAGAAGGGTAGACTCAATCTTAGAGACAGTAGCGGGTATCGAACGCTTTTCTGGTTCTTCCCCACCCTCACGTTCACAATAACTATAATAACAATTAAAAAATTAAGTTTGATTATCAAAATATTATATATATATATATATATATAAATGAAATAAAAATGTTTTTATTTAATTTAAATACAAGATATTCGTTCCCAACCAATCACGTGTATGCAAGATTCGACTTGCACAAGGTTGTTTTGTAATATAGTATTTAGCTTGCTTATAAAGACTATATTTCTTCCATTGATGAAATTAATAATGTTTGCACAGTTAGGTTTCTTCCTCTGTTGTTGTTTAATAAGTTGATTAATAATGTTATATGACAAACTATGTTATCAAATGTTTAATACATTATACATGTTTCTAGAGTTACATAAATTGAGATTGTATAGTTTATATCATTAGAAGAGAATTGATAATTAATACTTTTCTGTATTTTACAAACAAAAAAAAAGTTAGAAATATTATAAATGAAGGAAATGAAAATATGAAAAAATAAATATAAATTTTTCTATAAAGAAATGGTTTAAATCCAAAAAGATAAAGAATCTGAAGAATAATTATTTTTAATTTATTTCAGTCTTTCTTTCTTTCTTAATTTCTCAGCTATTTTATCACACCAAATACAATGTTAGCATTTTCGGGAGGGCCTACCTTCACACAAATCTGGGTTTCCATATCATTCTCTTCTTTATACTTTATTCTTAAAGTCAATGAAAATTTATAATTTATGGAATGTAAGGATGAAAATGAGTGCATACGGTCTACTAATTTCATTAATACTAAATAAAAAATGCTTAATATAAGAACTTTCATTTATAAAATATTAAGAAATTTGGAAATGTTATATACTTTATCTAATGACTGGAATATTGGGAAGAAAAAGATTTAAATTTGGTAAGTAATTAAAATGTAATAATAATAGCACGTGAGAAACATGAGATGTTGGGTGGTTGGGTCTGAAAGGACAAGGAACAGTTAGGAGAAGAAATGAAAAAAGCATTAAACCGTAATAATAGCAATAATAATATTATAATGCAAGGGACAGGTTTGTCCTTCCCAATCACTGGTCAATGTCCAAATTTCTGTGAGACTTGCCAAAGCTTTTGAATTTATTGCCTTTCCTCTCTGTTTATCCTTCCAGGTAAATTGGGTTGGTTATTGATTATGCTTCTTGTCAAACGTTGTTATCTTCTTTCTAGTTTTTGTTTTCTAAATTGTTTAAGGGTTGTTTCTGGATCTGATCTTAGTTGGGTTGTAAACGTTTCTGATATTTCACAGCTTCTAATTTTTTATGTATTTGCCTTTATTGCGAATTGATATTGTTATGCAAATACGAAGATATTTGGGGAGGAAAACTTTGATGCAGCATGCATGCAGAATTTTAGATTTTTTTTTTTTTTTTACTGTTTTCTTGTCAGATCAATAGTTATATTTTTTCCCCACTAATTTGCAAGATATTTAACACAACACTTTATTTACATGAATTAAGGAAATCAAATTCTAACAACAAATAAGACTAAAAGTACCTAGAAATTGCATCTACCTTCTATTTAAGATTTTATTAATCATATTCCCCAAAAAAAAGCAGTCTTTGGAATGATCTGGGTCATAGTTCAAAAGATAAAAATAGAACTCTCTTGAGGCATTAGGAAGAAATATGAAGGAGCAGTGATGATTAATATTTTTTTTATGGCAATAGTTTAAGATTATTGTTCCTCCTTGTCATAGCAATTTTACTTTATGTTCACTTTCTATGTTGTAAGGATATTGCAGATACAGCAAGATCATGAGTGGGACTTCTGAAAAGAAACTTGTAAGAATTGATGTTAGTTCTGATACTGTCTGCCCATGGTGCTTTGTTGGCAAAAAAAATCTGGATAAGGCCATAGCTGCCTCCAATGATAAATACAACTTCGAGGTCTGACACTCTCCTCTTGTTTGTGTATCCATTGGAACCAAATATGTCTGTCTTTTTCATGTTACTTTGCCGTTTAACTGAATTTCAGATAACATGGCATCCCTTTCAACTTGATCCTGATGCCCCTAAAGAAGGCATTGACAAAAGGGAGTATTATAGGAGAAAGTTTGGATCCCAATCAGAACGGATGGAAGCTCGGATGTCACAGGTTTATATTTGTTGATCACTCTGTTATCACTGGTCTGTGTTGTCTATTTTTCATCCCAACGGAGAATTTCGGTATTTGGCAGGTGTTCAAGAATGTTGGTCTGGAATATAGTTTGTCTGGACTCACGTAAGACTGATAGTGGTTTTACATTTCATCAATGGACAACATGTATAAATCACTTCAAAAGTGGAGTGTTCTGAAGTTTGTCTAACATATGTTCAACTAACATGGTTTTGATTACCCACAGGGGAAACACTATTGACAGCCACAGGCTTATATATTTTGCTAGACAGCAGGGTCTTGACAAGCAACATCTTCTAGTTGAAGAACTTGCCATTGGCTATTTCACACAGGGAAAATACATTGGTGATCAGTAAGTGCTGTTATCGGTTTTGTTTGCTCAATTAATGGCACTTCATCTATGTTCCTTTAAGCCCTTTGAAGGACAATATTCTACATACTTCATTGAAGACATGTCCATTGAATGGATTTCAGTAGAGCTGAATTGCATCTTTTTAGCATATCAATAACTCTTAATACTCACTAGACAAGTGATTTTTTTTGTATTTTATTTCTTTGTGGTTGAATATCTCATTTCTTCAATGGATGTGCATTTAAATATTAACTGTGCTCTATAAAGTAAATCCAAAGACTAATAGAGTGGAATTGAATGTTCAGCATGAAACAAAATTGGGTGGTCTTTTTGGTAGGATGTAGCAGATATTGTTGGACATTTAAAATAAATGTCTTCAAATCTAGTTCCTAAGATGCCAACATAGTTTGGACTGCAATTAGCATTGCATAGTTCTACCACTTTATTAAAAAGAAGTTCCTATAATGACACAATTATTATCATTTTCAATTTGGATGCAGTGAGTTTCTTATTGAATCTGCTGCAAAGGTTGGTATAGAAGGAGCAGAAGAGTTTCTTAAGGATCCCAACAATGGTCTGAAGGAGGTAGCACACTTCTTTATGCTATTTTCTTAAGTTGTTAGCCAGACACGAAATGACATAAATGTTGATCTTACTTTATAACAACAACAAAACCTTATCTTTACTAGGTTAGATAGACTAATGCTGGTCTTGCTTTCCATGACTCTATTTACCTAGGTTGAGGAGGAGCTTAAATCGATTTCTGGAAACATTTCAGGGGTTCCATATTATGTGGTAGGTGTATATACCTTGTTAAATTCTCGTCAGCTTTTTACAGTTTCATAATGATAAAAAAGAAAACAGTGATTCACCTATCTATCATTTGGCAGATTAATGGGACCCACAAGTTGAGCGGTGGACAACCTCCTGAAGTTTTCTTGAGAGCTTTCCAAGTTGCTACAACCTGACTTTCAGCACTTCACAGTTTCTATTTTAGTCTGTAATAAGGATGAAACCTAGGAAACAAGAAGTTGGCCCTTCAGAGTTTCATAATATTCTATCAAATTTAAAACTTTTATTGACATGCAAGGCAATATTTATGTTTTACAATAATGTGTATATCGGTGTCTTTGCAGCTATAATAAATTAAATGTCTTTGAAATTGCTGTTTTCTTAACTTCGGACAAATCTACAATTGTGCAAATGTTTGGCTTTTGATAATTTTTACATAAAAAAAAAAAAAAAACTCCTTTTAACCTCCCTACATTCTTCTGAAACCAAAATAAAGTACATTTAAATATTGCCCTTATTCGTTTCTTGTCCTACTTTTTTAAATTTTGCATCCTGTGAGAAATGCTTGTGCTTGATTTGGTTGGCAAAAAATTGTAATTTCCCCTCGGTTAGCACCCTTTTGGCGATAGAAAGATGTCATAATAATAATTATATGTGAAGGTTAGAGCTTAGGGATAGTTTTTTAGCTCTGTAATCGTCCATTAATACAAGCTTATGTTCTATCATCTTTATAACCAATAACTTCAGGCTTTTGTCATTTTCATATTTCTTGTTGACCTCTCATCCTCCTGCTACTGACGCTGCAACCTCTTAGGCAGATTCAGATTTTCATTTTACACTTTCACTTCAGCACAAGTCAAGTTGGTTAAGCATTTAGAAATACCACATTTACACAGTTGCTTCGGACAACAGGTCAAATCAGCACTGAGCCAAAAAAAACTGGTTTAAGCCGAACCAATTATGAACAATTTATTTGGATTAAAACAAAATTAGAGTACATTGAACCTGTAGAAATTATCATATACGAGTTGAGGTACACTTACTATAAAATTATTTAATGAAAATTTTCAAAATTTGGTTAATTTTAAAAATTAGCAATATTTTAAGGAACTGACCATATTTTCCCATGTGCAAGTTGGATTAGTTCGATTTTGGCTCCTGCAAATTCCTTCTCTTCTATCTACGGCTCATCGGTTTCGTAAACAAATTAGGAAAAAGGTTAACAAACAACATAAACAAAAACTAAAAACAAAAGACTGTAATCATTCTATTACAAGGCAAACTGTTGAAACCATTACAAAGTTCCCATCTAAAATGGAATTCTCTTTAAATCTTGGCAGTTTTGGCGAGGGCCAAAAGTATAAATATAGAAACAACTGGCACGTGATTGAACTTCCAGTGATGGTTAATAAAAGTTATATACTAACTATACACGATAAGCACTTAATCTGAAGTATTCACAATGTCTATGCTTGTATTTTTCCTTTCCTCTGATGTTGGTATTATCCACGATATAAACCTTTTTAGTCAAGATTAAGTCGTTTCATCGAATACCATCTCCTACACCAAAATATAAATAAGTAAATATCATGACTCAGTACACTCCAAATTCTAGTGCATTTTTCACATATAAACAATAGTAATGCATGTCAGGTGGAAGTCTAAGTCAGCTAAGTTAAAATAATTAGTATCAAGCTTAAGCATGTTTTGTATTTCCATCACCTGTTATTATATATAAACTTTTAGAATTATATAAAAGCACATCCAAATTAATAAATGGACCATGCCATTACGTTTGTAGTAACAGGTAACAGAGTTAATAATCAAGGGTCACAGAATAACCTAATATTTCTGTGAGCAAAGCTGTAGTTTCTAAAATTATCCAATGCATAAGTTAATAAGTTCCATAAGACATTGGGTGATTACAATAACTAGTTATTGTAGAAGAAAAACTGAAATATACCTGTTATTTCACCCTTTAATTTCAATTCAGTTTTCAGTTTTTCTTATATTTTTTGTACCTAAACAAGCCTCGTGTAATAAAGTCATATCAAATTCATCCCAAATGGAAATTCATCTCACTATCAAAAAGTGTTTATGTAGCACCTTGTATTGAAATATTACAAAATGGCACATTCTCTGTCCAACATGACAACTATGTAGCAAAAACATAATATTTTTATGATATTTGGCTAGAGATGTGCTAAGAACACACTCTTTGTAACACACTCTCGTATTGATTAAAATTTATTCAAAACTACAAAGTTAGGAGACATTCAGTCAATATTGTGTGGGGCTCACCAAATTTCGTGATTTCCAATAAATTTCACCCAATGAAAGAGAGTGCCTTCAAAAGAATGTGTTCCTAGCATTACACTACGCGGCAATTTTACAAGCCATTTCCCTCATCACAGACACCAATGCTCTTTTCCCCTGTTCTGAGATAAATAAATCAGAAATTTCATGGGATTTAATGAGCCGCTCACCCAAATCAAGAACAGGGTCCAAAAACTGCCTGAAAAATACGGGGCAGTATTTTCTGTTGTGCAGACAGACACTGGAATCAAATGATAACATTCATAAAACCCGGGACATTGTTGAACAGTACCCTAAAGAGTAAAACCTATGATATTCTTCTTACTATTCATAGATTTCATTTATTTATCAATTCATCATGCACTGCCCAAGTACTAACCTAGTATTCTTAACAAGAATCTTGGTATTTGGTAGCCTGATGTTTGCCATGCTACCATGCCAATTAGATGGTTTTTGAATCCTAAAATTTTGCCTTCAGCAGATTTCCGATTGAAATGTTCCAATTTCAAACTATGTAAACAGCATGTTGGCCCACACGCCCATCTGAACGGGCAGAATTGGACCTGTTCGCCAATTTGTTCTGGAACCGGCTGGTTAAAAACATTTTGCACTCTGGACACCATACAGTTTACATAACTAAACAAGAGACATTATCAATTTGCTAGTTTCTGATTGAACTGACTGGTTCAGCCTGGTTCTCATCCTACTAATTTTATGTGTTATATGCTCTGATTGCTAACGAAGAGGGAAATATCAGTAAGAAATAATTTAGAAAATACCAAGTAAACATTACCTTCCCACAAACAGGACAGTTGTCACTTCTTTCCATCCACTCATAAATGCAACCAAGATGAAAATGATGAGAGCATTTTGTCACTATCTTTGGATTCTCTTCAGTGTATTCTGCAAGCAAAAATAATTGAAACAAATGTAAGAATCTGATAAAGTTGCTATTGCCAATATAGTGTCCATCCTGATGTTAACAAGTGCAACCTATTGCCTGCAACAAGTATCATACGTTTTTACAAGCACAAGCATTGATCAGAATTTAAGGATGGGCCTCCAACATTCCTGACCTAAAATATAAAGCTACATTCTAAATTCTAAGCCAATGCCAATCAATATTAACGGACTATGTTTTTCTACATTCCAAATCACCTTATGGAATAGCATATAGATAGCATTGAATGAAGCAAAATTATTTTCTGTAATTATTCACAATATCAAGCTTCGATTTTCCTCTTCACGATTTTCAGGACAGAAGGCACACATGACAGTCTCAATATCATTTGCAACAAGCAAATCAAATAAAAATATAATATCCAAGTAATACTATACAAGTCAATACAAGTAAAGCTTTGCCCTACCTGTTTTCAGCACAGTTGAAAGCTGAATTTTAGGATACTTTTTTGGTTTCCTTATATTTTATATCCGAAACCACATGTTTCTGATTCAAGACTAGACCTACCCTTCTTTCATGCATGGATTGGAGAGTTGAGGCCAAAAAACATGATTGATGCCAATATACTCCCCTTTTTGTCACTAAACCAGATCAGAGGCATTGCCAGCCAGACTCTGCATTACATCATTTTACAGATAAAGCCTCATTTTGTCAGTTTTGCTCATGTCCTTGCAAATTCCGAATGGCCACTATCCTCAACTCTTATCAGGATTACATCATTCCGTGTAGTTCTTTCTCTGTTTGTTGTGTAGTGTTAAGGTAGATAGTTTCACATGTGTGTTCATTATATTTTCAAAGAGGTCGCATTGTGTTTTCCTATATATCAAAGAGGTCTCTTCTTAAAAGTTTTAATTTCAGAGTTTGGTGGTCAGAACTTCTCTTGATGAGCCATGGTACAGCAGTCGGATTGCTGTCTTCTGAGATAGAGTCATGAAAGCTACAAGTCCAAAATCTGGCTATAGCCTCTGCAGGTGTAAGGTTTCGAACATCTACCCATTCCAAACCCTCAATGACCAGAAGTCTCATGCATTGAGCTACGCCTTTTGCTTCCTTGACTTTAGTGGTAACTGAGTAATGAAATTATCTGAAGTCCGAATTTTAATATTCATTATTATATTATTTTGGATTGTTTTCAATTTTTTAGCATTTTATAAATAAGTAGAATCAATCATTTAACTTGTATCCTTAGTCTTCAATCAAACAGCTATCCTACTATAGCAGTTCTAAATTGAACATTCTGACTGCTATCGGGGTTTATAACTTTGCTGCAGACCAATATTAAATGCAAAATTGAGCCCCAGCATCATGTGATCTTGATGACAATTCGAGATTAAATAAAAATCTTACCTTCAAGACATGTTGGACAGACATCCTCCACTTCTGATGACGAATAGACAACCCCAGCTCCAGTCGCAAGCTTTGCTGATGAAAGTCTCACAGAGGACTTACGGTATTCCTTTGATCCATCTTCACTGGTATCATTCCATTTACCACCCAAATTTAAAGATTCTGAGTCAGCATCTACATCACCTCTTAGAGGTTCTGACTCTTCATTCAAATGACTTGAACCCTTCTCACGTCTTGACACTAGTCCATCACGTTGTGAACGGAAAAACCTGGGGTCTGAATCATAAGGCAAGGGCCTTGGAGGAGAGCGGTACATGTCAGATAGAGAATTATCAAGTGAAGTTGTAGAAGTCATAGATGCTGTGCCTTGTATAGATGAAGGAATCGTATGGGCTTCCCCTCTACGGAATATTGATGCATACTGAAATTTGAGGTAGATTGGAAAGAGGTTTAGTATATATGGAGTACAGTGCTCATCATTATAAATGGATCGAAGACTTAAACATTGTCCTGAGTATTAATGCACTTAGCGATCAATACAATTGAATTAATAGCACCAAATTCGATTAACAGATGCAGCAAAAGCTTTCCTAAACTAAATTATAGGTGATTACAACTTTTTTCTAATTAATCTTTCATGGCCTTCTTACAAGCAAGTTGGCACCGGGGCTTCAAGAAAATTATCCCTTACAAAATGAGATAAGGATTTAAGAGTCACTTCCAACATTGACAGTTCTCATAAGTCACAAGCATGGTTATCAACGTCGTGATCCAACATGTAAACTCGAGTTTACGTTCCTAAATCCATGAAATGGGTTAACTCATTTTTAAGTAAGTTTGTGTATACTCAAGCAAACTCGCTCAAACAAGTGCAAAATCACAATTTTAGTGGCAGTTCTGCAAATTCAGTTGGGTAAAAGTTGCCCAAAACAATGCTGGGTACAAGCATTTTTGGGTTGTAATTTATTCAAAACAGAGAACTGGGGCACTCTACTATTGCAATTTGGGTCTGAAATTTGTGGTTCTCTCTCATTTCCTCTCATCTGACCAGACCTACCTCTTTTCTGTATAAGAACACTCACCAACAGGGTATTTTCATTAATTGGACCATGCATAAGAACAACCAAAATCAATTTCATGTATTTATACATTGATTTGAAATTCCGCACTTGGGAGCACACAAAATACACTGGTTTTGTTCCTTTAGTTTCTTAGTGCAATGTATTGGGGCAATGCAGTTTTCTATTTTGTTTTAGGGCAGATTACATTGCCCCCCCCCCCCCGAGATTTTGTGAAATTACACTAACATCTCTAATTTTTTTTGTACTTACAGTAATCTCCCTCCCTTGTGTGGGTACTTGTGTAATGCAAAAAAAGGGTGCTTGTGTAATTTTCCAAACCTCAAAGGTAACTAGAATAATTTTCCCATTATTTTTTCATAAGGGAATTGAAATGTTGAATTATTATGTTATTTGTTAGTATTTTAAAAAAATTTTATATTAAGTAAAATATTGATAGTTTACAAGTTTACATGTCAAAATTTCAGAGCTTCCCATGAGTTTATGTAAACTCTCAATTTTGAAAACCTTGGTTACAACATTTGATTTAGACTAAGTTTAGCAAAAATGCATATATGAAATACATCACAATTTGTAATGTTTTGAATGATTGGGTAATCTAGTTCAATACTAAAAGGTTTTTCAAAATACTAAATAAAAAAATAACAGCAACCTCAACATATAACTTCAATTATGAGTATTTTTCACATTAAATAGTCCTTAGCAGCAGAACAATAAAGAGGAAGCATGTGTACACAATAATAACAAAAAACAACAGAAGCTCCTACAAATTTAAAAGGTATGTTTGCCACTTCACAAGTATACAGAAGGCAAAAGCTCAGCCATATATACAGGCCACTGTAGCCTATGGCGCTGCCACAGCAAGCCTCCCTTCACAAATTGCCTATGGTGAGGGGTTGAAAAACACCACGTTGTAGAGTTATGGAGGCACCATAACTGTTATTTAACGACATTAAGCAATACTTCTAAATCAAACAATAGATAAAACACACAAAACAGGGTCCAAAATTGAATCAAAAGAAAACAAGGGAATGGAACATGACAGGGTGTTTGGAGTTAGAATCATACCACAGTCAAAAGGTTCTGTAGGAAGCAACTGAGACACATACAGTTCCTATATACAGGACTATTTGGATTCATATAATCTTCAAAATCATCAACATTAAAACAGCAACAAACTGAACCCATTGTTTCAGCTTCAATATCCCTCTCTCTTTCAACTTAATTTTTTTTCACTCCTCAACTCAAAAGATCATCAAAACATTGATGCTGCTACATGTAAAAGTGTCCCCAACAGCACTAACCAAGACTAATGACTATCCTTCCATTAATAAATAAAGGAGAGAGGATTCTAAGCTCGCAGAAGTACAATTGCCTCCGCAAACCCGTACCCTCCCTCTTCTGTTCAGATGACCTGTTATATGGATGAGCAAACTCTGATTCTCTTGATCCCCTGAAACATACATCAAAATTGCATAAATATCACTGAAACCAAAACCATTTTTGGGAAGGCTCAAGTACAAGCTTCCAGTCATGCAATTGACAAATCAAAATAACAGATTTTTCTAAAGGCCTGAATTGAGCAATACAATTCAACTAATGTTGATGCTCCAAATCCAAAGTATCATCACACACGCAAAACATCATTGACAAAATACGTACAACAAAACTTAGAGAACACCAAAAAAGTGTAATGCAAAACTTTGAGTGCTTCAAGGAAAAGTTATAATCTATTTGCAATATTCCTTCAATTTTTGGCAAAAATGATTGGTTACTTCACTGTTAACCGGTTAGTCGTGCTAGTACATCAGCTAGCAGAAGGATCAACTTCCGTTTCAGCGGAAATATCGCAATCACTAATTTCACTATTTAGACAACAACCTTACACACAAAGAACCAAACCACGCTCTCCATCCTAGAAATTGAAAAGTCAATAAAATAAAAATACAACAATCACATGAATGAATTTTCAAAAGAAACACCAGAATTTCTCACAAAATAAGAAAAAAATCAGCTCAAGAAAACAACCAAATTGACAATTCCATAGAAGAAAAAACGAAAAAAAAAAAATACCCATTTGCGATTATCAAATAACAAAGAAATTAAACTACCAAAGAAGAAATAGGGTACGCGAGGAAAATTACAGAGGTATAATATCTGGAAAAAAAAAAAGACACCTGAGAGTGAATTTTAAATGAAATTGTTGTGGGGGGGAGAATAAGAGTGCGATACAGATAAAGCTATGAAAGATTGAATTTTTTGTGAAGCTGAAAATCTTGTATCATAAAAGGGGGTTTTGGAGTTTTGGGAAAATTGCTAGGACGAATCACCAGATTAGTTCTTGCTTTCTCTGTCTTTCTCTCTCTTCAAATGTCTCATCTTTGTTTCAGTAGGTGAGTGGGCGGAGGAATCTATAACCCTTCAAAACTTTTCCAAAAGTCTAACATGAAGCTCAGAACAGTGATTCACCGACAAACCGCCATTTATATCCGTGAGATACCATAATCAAAAATCGAATGGCTGGGATTAGTGTCAGTGAAAATACACTGAAATTAGGTTGTACTAACCCTTAAATGTTTAATCTTTAAGGTTAATGCATGTTTGGGTATTTGTAAATGTTTGTGTCAAAAGCTTAGGTTGAAAGATATTCCTTTTAATTAGGCATTGACGCTGTAAATATCACAATCATATTATCATTATTTTTTTAAAAGCCAAATAATATTATTAATTATTCATTTCAATTACAAGTTTAATGGTTGCATATGTTGGATGTAATAATCTGTGATTAATTTTAAAATAAATATTGAATATTTTTTTAAAAAAAAAAAAAAACCACATATTGAATACAATGACTCTTTAGTTTGAATATTTGTTCCATACTCATTATTGAGACAAGTTGCATATCTGGTGTTCTTATACTCAAGTAGAAGCATATGGTAATGTGATATAGCTGTACCTTATAGAGGGAAATATATGTATAAAAATATAATTTTAATTTTAATAAAGTTATTAAAAATGTAATGATTGATATAAATAATACTGAGTTATTTGATTATTTTCGTGATAAATTTACTAACTTTATAATTATTAATTTTAGAATCATATTTCACATAATCACTTACTGTTGAGAATGTAACATTCTATAATGAACTGTATAAATACTCGTGAAATTATTCAAACTCTTAATATTTTTTTCTACTCTTGTGTGTTTTCTTGTTTAAAAAGCTTTATTCAAATCATTCTTATATATTAGTATCTTTAATTGTTTAAAATATTGCACATTACAATCTTCTAAAGAAATATTCTTGCGAATGCTACAGAAAATTATAACTTCACAAAATCGCATAATAATTAGTTTAATTTACTCGCAAATTTATATCGACATTGTGTGAAAATTAACCTATTATTGTGGGTAGTATATGTTTATTTAGTTTATGTATTTTGAGTACAAATTACATATTTTTTATATAAAATCGTTATCCTAAATATCTTCACCAAAAAACTATGATGTTTTAATTAAGATGACATCTCATATTTCAATAATTATATATTTTCTAGAGAGTAAACATATATTAAACAAGAAAAATATTAATATAAGAGACAAAACTAAAACATATGTAAATCAATAAAACCCACTTTGACAAACTAAATCTATTTTAACAAAAATAAGCCTAATACAACTATAAAGTTTATCAAATCAAATAAATTCTTTCTTAAAACCCATCTCATCCCAAACTTATAAGTTTATTACCATATTTATTTTCTTTTTGAAATATGTGCAAAACTTTAAAATCTAACACATTGCTTATAGTCAAATAATATTTATATTAAGCTTTATAACACTAGAGAACATTTATAAGATTTGATACCAACCTTCAACCACAATTACGTCAATAACAAATATGACTCTTACCAATTTTGATTTTAAAGTAATCTCAATATCAATATATGAAAAAAAAAAAAAAAAAAAAATTTTTATATTTTTTTTTATTTTTTTTTTTTTATTTTCTTGTGTATGTTTTGTTATCTTTTTATTTATTTTGAATTAAAAATTGTTTTACTTTATTTTTTTTTATGCAATTTATTATAG
>Ga0099824_1004038_pt1 | contig 21245 bp, 7 predicted proteins | sample SiratrowhiteBW_FD_76837 | JGI IMG/M metagenome (GOLD analysis project Ga0099824, IMG submission 76837) | Root nodule microbial communities of legume samples collected from California, USA - Siratro white BW | ecosystem: Host-associated > Plants > Roots > Nodule | place: USA: California... | reverse complement strand
ATAAAAATATACAAACGCGTCTTTAAAAAAATCTTTAATATATATACTATCTCTCTCTAAAAAAAAAAAAAATATATATATATATATATATATATATATATATATATATATATATATATAAATACACACACAAAAAATTATAATCTAATTTTGTTTTTTCTTTTCTCATTATATTATATATTATATAAATTTATAATTTATTTATTTTATTTTTTCTCTAAATATATAAGAGGTGTTGATGAATACTTTACCCATAATACCTTTTCCTAAAATAAAATAATTAAATCAGTGTGACATACGTTCAAGACAACTGGAAAGAAAAGTAATAATGCACTAAATGGTTTCAGAGTTTTGGGGGTATGGAATAGTACATTTAAATGGCCAATTATATAAACCATTCATTCTAGCCAATTCAAATCTCTCCAAATTATTTCCTCAATAAATCAAACAAACATTGGACCAAAATCAAGAAATTCTTGATTTTATTGCTGAATGTAAATGGAATTTGTCCAACCAACAATCTATTGTGGTTAATGAATTAATCTTTAATAGCTAGTGAGCAAAAGTGGAGCTAAGGACCATTTGTAGGAGTGGAACAAAGTTCAGATGTGCATTTTTGCTTAATTTGTTACACTGAGAGACATAAGTTTGGAAGTAGCCACAACACAATGTATTCCATATTTGGTTTCGCGATTTTAGTCTTTATATTCATGTGAAATAAAGTTACTCAAAATAATTTTAATCTAGATGTAGATCATGGACCAAACACAGTCAAATGAACCAGTTGGCCTAAAGCCATAAATCGATAATTATTATTATTCAGAGTTAAATAAAATGTAAAATAATAGTTCTTGCACGTGGAGTGATAAAGTACATTAGTCACGGGCTCGTTGCAGAGACGATGGCTGTGTTTGCTTTCTATTCGTTTTTATTATTTTTTTCGCAGTGCCCTATTGTTGGGTGTTGGACAGAAGTTCTAAAGGGAAAGTAATTTTTCTGATGAGCCAGCTAATCCTTTCATTCACCAAAAAGACAACATTCGAAGGCGGCAATAAAATAAGGTGTTTGTAACATTAATCATTTATCGATCAGTCAAATAAATAACACTATCATGTTTGATTCCTTTCGCTTTACATAAGAAAGCGTTGGGAATTTATTTAATGCGACACTTCTCCTGACAAAACAAACACTAATTAAAGCGACAGAATAACGAGGAGTTAACCATCCATGCACGTACTAGAATCGTACCACGATCAATGAAATCTGGAAAATAAGACACACAAAGCCAGAACTAGCACCAACTTGTGTATTGGCCACGATTAGGAGCATTGGAAATTACGTGGTGGTCGTATAGAGCAAACGTTGAGAAGCAAGGAGAGGGAGATGGGAAGGTTGAGGTTGATGCCCAGAATGTTTGCTCTAAGGGCAGTGCAGAGACACACTGCAGCCTCAAGATCAACGAGACCATTGAGGAGGGTGCAGCAAGGGGTCACTGGTGGCTGACCCAAGGTGGCGTTCACCAACCCGTTTAGCACATTGGCACACACTCCTAGTTTCAGTGCATCACGGGGGCATGTGGCACTAGAACCACCCGAACCACCAGAGCCACCCGAACCACCAGATCCACCAGAACCACCCGAACCACCCGAACCACCAGAGCCACCGGAACCTCCCGAGCCACCGGAACCACCCGGGCCACCGTAACCACCGGAGCCACGTGAAGGACTTGGATTCACAGGCTTATGCTTTGGCTTAGGCTGTGAGCCAGGGCATGTCCCGCAAGCAGAGACAAGGGAAAAGAAGAGGATGTTGAGTATGAGGAAAAGAGCAAGGGAAGAGAGAGTTTTGGAACCCATCTTAAAACTCTTTCAGCTAAATGTAGCTACAAAAGAGAAGAGTGTTTGTGGGGATGAGTTATTGGCAGTGAAAGGTGGTTTATATAGTGTTTTCGGAATGCAAGTAGGGCAAATTGTTTCAGAACAAATTACGGAAGTAATTATAATTATTAAAATAGTTAAACGGGTTTAAGAGAAGGGTTTTAGCTGGCAGAGAAACCACCTTGAATTAGGTTTTGGATGCTTGTGAGGTGGTGTTGTGGGTCTCAAATTCAACGGCGGAGAATCCAGGGTAAAGTTTTGGCACCTGTGAACCACTCGATTCCACCGTAGGATCAATGAATATGCAGATTTGTTTTTAAAGGATGTATAATAATACGAGTATTTCAAATTCATACCTCAATTTTTCAGCAGGGTTTTTGGATACCTAAACTCTACAAACACCTTATTCATTTTTTTTTATCTTTCCAACATATTATAATATTTAGCCTTTTCCTTTTATTTATGTCTCTATTTAAACCTAGATTAGCATTTAGGATGCTCAAAAAATATTTTCCTTATTTTTATCATTGTCTTTTTACACCGCATATCCTAATTTCATTTATTATTTCTCTGCTTTATTTCCGTCTCTCTCTATGGAATGATAGACGCATAAATATCTACAAAATATTACTATTTTCAAATCTATTTTTGCACGTGGAATAAGATACGTTAATAATATTTAGTTAGATAGTCACTAATAGCGTATAGCAAGCTTAAATCATGATTTAGAGGTGTATATGAAATTTACTTATTTGAGTTTTAGATTTATTAAATATATACTTATGTAAATCTGTTTATTTATCTCTGGTTCAGAGACTTTTAAATTTTAAAAATCAAAATTAATTTTTAACTTTAAGTTTCTATTTATTCCAGTTTTTAAAAAAGTACAGTCTATATGTTAAGCATTGGTATACATTATATCAAATTTAATACATCTTCTTAATTTATATGAACTTTTTAAAGAATGCAATTTAACTAATCAATTTAAATTTGCATTGAAATTATAAATCATGAGCACCGACAACGTTCTCGACTAGAAGAGATCTCAAACTAGGAAACACATACTTCGTAAATTAGTTTAGTTTGTCCGATATTTTTTTGACATGATTCACATAAAATTATATTATTTATACGTGATTTACATGCTTGAATCATGATTTTTTTATGCATAAAAAAACATGATTTGAATATTATAATTGGTAAATAAATTTATATATTCTTATATAAACTAATTGATAATTGATCATGTATATAATAAACGGACTGCGTTTAATTTTAATGATTTCATTTATAAAGATATATATAAGTACGAAGTTTCTATAGGATCAATGCTTTAAAGTCAAATGAAAACTGTGTACTACATATATCAAGACAAACTCAAAACAAAGAAAGGAAAAAAGCATTGTTATTTGGCACATAAGCATTTTTGTCTTCCTATACAAGCAGCCAAGTACCTAAAGTGAAAGATATATATGTCAGATTTTTTTATCTTATCAAACTATCAATTGATGACTTCATTTTATTATTGCATTAAAGTGTGCGTAACATTGTAACGACTAATTATTTTACAAAATCTCTCACAACAGAACTTTGTAACATTGTAAACTAGTTTTTTTCATATATAAAAAAGTAGAACCTATAAATATATAAGACCTCCACGAGAAGAAGCAGATCGAGTGTTGCATATTAGATAGTGGAGTGAATCTTAAAGAGTGCTATATTGTTGATGTTTGTGTTTAAGATGTTGAGAGTAAGTCCTTACTCCAAACCTATAACCGTGTGTTTAAGTTGAGATTAAAGATGCTTACACAAGAATACTTGAGAATATCAAGTGGAGAGGCAAAGTGAAAATTATTGTGGAACTTAATAGATTTGCTACATTGGACTTAGTTTTAGTAATAAAAGCCTACTTTACTTTTTAAATGGAAATATTTGGTGGCAAGGGCATGAAGCTCCCTAACATGTCTGCCTTCTTATACATCTTAATTTTTTATGGCGCTGTAAACAGTTAAGCTAAAATACAAAGTTTTTGCAAAGCCACATTGATTTCATAAACTTTGGACTTTCAAACATAATTTAGTGAGGAATTTGGTCAAGAGACGATATAAGGAGTAGAAGTATCCAAAAAAAGCAATAAAGGAAAACAAAATTTATAGCTAAACTATTTGACTCAAGAATGCGAAATTATAAATCACTAAAAAAAATCAATATTTAGTGTTAGTCAAAAGTTAATATTAATTAATAAATAATTATAAATTTGTATATTGGACTTTAAATTTAAGAATGTTAATTCATTATTATTGGTTTTTGAAGACAAACTCTTTGTAATCTTAGCTAAGTCAATTCCATGTAAAGTCAGTCAGACCAACTCTATATATTTATATCATTAAAACATCACAATTCAACAACATTCTACATTGATTTGTCCACAATAAATCCCGAAATGTGCTCGTAGAAAAAGCGTTATAGTATGAAAAAGTGTCTCTTATGTTAGAAACATGCAACAATAACAATAAAAAGAGTTTCTTTATTATATTCACGGAAAATCCAAAAAAATAAGTCACAAGCAAGAAAACTAATGCAATTCAAAATCAGAGACGTTCTTATGCTATCAACGACAATAGAATCAACTCCAAAAAGCAAAGTTGAAATCTTTGACAAGAAAGCTTAAAAATTCAACAAAAAATAATTGAAATCCGTTAGTAAATTTGTTCTTAACATTTGCTTTTATTATTTTTTCTAATAATATATATATATATATATATATATGCAAAAGTAAAGCAATTTCATGATGAATATCATTTTATCAATTAAAATTATTTTTGTATGAATATTAAGGCGAATTAATGAAAAATACAAAAAAAATATGGTTATTCAATGTTTTTCTTTATTCCAATCGATGTTAAATATGGTTAAAACAAATCTCAACCTCTCAGAAAGAACCTTTGCACAAAAAAGCTAGATTGTTTTATTTACTATTTCTATTAACATTTGCTAATTTAAATTCTTTTCATGTCCTTTTGTATTATTTTTATTTTGTTTTGTTTCGACCCTATTATCTACACACCCTACAATTTCCACTTGTTAGTTAGTATCTATTAAAAATAATTTTTTGTTCTGATTGACATCTTTTGCAGTTGCTTTCAAGATAGGCAATACATGTAATCAATCTCATGAATTTGTAATCAGACACTTGGACAGGTGGGAACCCTTGAACCTAATTTCAATACCTACATTACCTTTTTTATTCTCAACAATTTGTTTGAACAAATTATTCATTTAAAAAAGCAACTTGTTTGAACATCTTGGAAAAGAAAGTAAGAAATACTAATAAAATGTGTTTGATAAGAAATAAATGATGGAAAAAGAAGAAACATGAATCTTACTTTTCTTTAAATTTGATGTAGATGAATAGTAATTATGTATTTTTTAACGAATTAATTATATTTTTATATTTTTTTTATGTTACAGATATTTTTTGTCCGCTAAACAAAAACAGTGATCTCACTTGCCAAAGGTTGTTTGTTGGATGAAATTTCAGCAGATTATCAACTATTCATAATTTATTGTTATGACTGATTGATGATAGTTTAACAATCAATTTTCATAAATAAAACAATGAATTGAAAATCTTAAGGTTGAAAAGGAAACAGAGAAGCCTACTTAGGGCCTAGAATAGAAACCTGGACACTGAAGCCCATAAGTCTCCATGATAATTTGTTGCCCTACATTGATTAATTTAAATTTTTGTACTTCTTAAATTTTGGAGAAGCAGCTTAATTATATTAATATACAATTATTGACTTGAAGTTTTAAGCATAAATCCATTCCATAATAATCTGTGTAAAAAAATGGAAATGAATGATTTTTAAATATAAAATGAAAAGTAAATTTTGTTAACCTATAAAAATCAAATGAATTATTAAACCTTATTTTTAAAAAACAAATTAATGATTTGCACGTGTTAGGGGCCAGTCACATTCACATGGAGGTTCTTCTAGTAAGTAAAGTTTTTTTAATAATATAATAATCAGCAATTATTCTAAGAATAACTTAGAGTCACAGATTAGAGAGTCACGGGCTTGCTTAACGAAAGTGGGGTCCACCACAGGCTTGCACTCATCAGGACGAAGATCTCAATGTCAATAGGATATCCTTTGTCAATGCCTATTTTTGTTTCAAAAAAAGTTTTCTTCAAAACTTTTTTAAAATAATGAATATTATTTTATTTTATGTTATGTTATATTAATTTATATTATTTTAAAATTTTTCATTTAAAAATATATATTTTATCTTTTTTTATTTAAATGATTGAGTTTTAAATTAAATTATGAATTCTATATTTTATTTAAAAATTAAGTTTTTAGATTTCATTTCACATCAATATATTTTAATAAAATTATTTTATTAGGTTCAAATTGTAAATTTATAATTCTAATTATAACTCATTTGAAAGATGTTCTAAATTCACCTTATGTTAAGATAATAATAATTTTTGACATATAATAATTTAATCTAAATTCACTAGATTAAAATATTTTATTCGACCTAACATATTTAGAAAATCGTAAATTTATTTTAAATTATTTAATACCCCAGTGATACACAGAATAATGTATTTTTTTTAGAGAATAAATTTAGTTTCGTTTTGAAAAAAAAATGTTCAAAGAATAAGGTATATTATATTTTTTAATTCATTAAGAAGATCGATAAAAATTATATTTAATAATCAAATAATCAATATATTATAGTATATTTTATTGCCTTTTAAAATAAAAATATTTAATAATTTGAAATGGATAACTTAACGTAAAAATGTGCTATTATATTAAAATTTTATTTCATATAAAATATATTTATGTTATTTTAATAAATTTTGAAAATATCTACTTCATTTATGTTCGTCAAAATTAGCATAATATATACTTGAAAGTATAAAAACATTAATAATTTAATTATTGTTCAAGTTTTACAATATTTTATATAAATATATTTTCGTGATTGAAACTATAAAATTACACTTTATAAGAAATTACTAAAAATATAAAAACAAATATATACTTTATGTCGTATAGAAAATACATTTCTACTTATACTCTATTTACCTTGCAAGAGTTATCACGTGAGGTTTTACTTTCATAAATTCCCATTATGCTAAATCATTTTTAAATATTTTTACAACTTCTCCTCTAATTAAAGGATCACTTTAAATTGTTTATTAAACACATTATGTCTTTTTAATAAAGAGAGTCTTAAATTTTAGTACATTCTAATAGAAATATCTTTCTGTTTTTAAATTTATGACACTTAGTGTAATGATGCCCTTAAATCATTCATCAAGATTAAATTAAATGTTTTTAATTTAAATGTAGTTGAATTAAAATTTTATTTTATATAAATATGTATCAAGAAGTGTGTTAATTTTAAATGTATCTCAATACCTTAAAGATTAGTCATTAATTTTCTTTCTAAGTTTTGCAACTTAAAAATGTAAAATAAATTTATTTTTTACACAAATTTGTTGGAAATACAAAAAAAAAAAATATGTCTGATAATTTGATTTGAATGACTAACTACCGTGTTTAGATAATCAATTGCATGGTTCTTATTAGATCTGTATCTTTTCAACCAAATTTGTCTGTACCATTTTCAAAGAGGTTGTTTTTAGTTTTCCCTCGATGGTGATGATGAAAGATAGGTTGGCAACTAACATGGTAACTCGGCATCTTTTATCCAATGTATCAGAGAAAAACAATAAACGTTAGAATTATCGACAACTTTAACAATCGAAGTATCTAAATAGTCATGGGTTAAAAATCAACACTGCATATTATGGTTATCCATTTTGAACCACATATGTACAGTGTGGACCACTTCTTCTTTCCCAATCTACGTCAAAATATCATTAAAATGTTGAAGCATAAAAAAAGTTGTTGAGAAGAATGATTGCAATGGGAACCCTACTGTTAACTTGAAGATGAAGCAGCACTTGACATCACAAATGGAAAATATCCATTCCTCTTTATGCCTCTCACCCTTTTTCTTTTTTAAGTTTGTGTGTCTACAAGGATAGCTTTCATTCAGATTCATAGAGTCTAAAGTCCAGCTGATAAATCGAATAACTGTTTTCAAAACAAAATAAGAAAAACTAAATAACGGTTTAATAAGAACTAATTTTGAAAGTTGTAAAGTAAAGATGAAACAAATAATTGTTAAATTTATTTTCAAAATATACTCTTTGAAAACATAAAAATAAATATCATTTGATCGTATTTTAACCCTATTTTCGCTATTTTCTGAGTCAAAGAAACGAAAATGGATGTATTCGCATTTTTTTGAAATAGAAAAGAACCAGACTAAAGTTACTTTCAAAAACTTGTTGTAAATAAATTATTTTTTAAAAAAACGCAACATAATATCTACGATAAGTGTACTTAATTTAGTTAATAAAATAAGGTATATTATCACAATTAATCAAACATAAGCTTGGCACGTCAGTAATAAAATATAAGCTTGACATGTTTCCTTGTTTTTTAAAAAAAATTAAAAGGAATTCATAATAAAAAATAAAAATGAAAGAAAAATAGATAACCTACTTTGAAAATTAGTTTATAAAAATAATCTAGTCAATGATTTTATTTAGAAATTTTTAAAAACAAAAATTGTAACTTTTCTAAGGTGATGTAATATAAGTGGCTGAAGTAATTAAAAAGTGATAAATAAATTTAAATTATATATGTTTGAAACCTTATTTTAATTAATATGTATATATATGTTTCTTTTATCGGCTATATTTTGTTTTAAATTTAAGTAGAGTGGGATAAGTGAGCTTAAGTTAAAAACTGGAAATAATGTTATGAAGGGTGTAGAAAGCATAAATAATATGGAGTTTTTTAGTTTTTAGTAGTTGTTGAGTTGAAAGATGAATACATTTCAAACGCTGAAAAAATCTAGAGGGAGGTGATAATAGTGATAAAGTGGGTGTTAATAGCATTTGGAAAGTTTCTTGCTTTCCTTTCTGAACAACATATCATTTCTTTCATTCTCTCATATTTTATTCTCATCCTTCATCCTTTTCAACTTGAAAGCTTTTAAGCTTCTTTTTTCATTGTAAATCTCTCTAAACTCTAAATTCTCATTTCTAAATCTTAAATCTCTCTACTATCTTGTTAAGAAAAAGATTAGGATCATTGCATTAGCTTTTCAATAGTTCTTTAATTCGTATGACCAATGGAAGAACATGCATGCCTTAGGTTTAACGGTTATAGAAAAAAAAAATTAGAGTTGAGTTTGAACTAAAGGTGTTCGATATCAATGGTGTATATTTTAAGTTAATCAAGAATTTCTTGGACAGTTTAGTTTCCTCTTCTTCTTCAAACTCTAAATTTCTTAAAAAGTGTGTAAAAGATTGGTAAGATAAGCTAGTTTTAACTTCAATTTTAACTTATATTTACATGTAATAAGATGACATTAGATTTTGGAAATTCTTAATATGAAAGTTTTGGTGTAAATTGATATACATGTTAATTCTTTCGAAACTTTGAGACTCCAGTAGTTATTGAATTGACCAGGTAAGATATAATATTGTTTGTTTTAACTTATTTGAGCAAAGTGTAATCTTCGAGAATTTTTAGAGTTTAATGTACATATTGACTTATAATACTATGTTCTATTGTAAGGATAAGTTAACTTGTTTTATTCATTTTTGTTTGATATGCCCTAAAAATAGAGAGCTTTAATAATTATTAGAATTGTTAGATGTGTGTGGCTAATTATAGTGTGGGGTTTGTGAATGTGTGGGTACACATGTGGATCTTTATATCTGTGCGTGAGTTCGAGTGTGTATATGTATATATGCATATTCATTTATGAGTGAGATGAGGTAGAAAAAAAATTTCTAGTATAGAGTTGATTGTGAAAGTCTTTCCAAGTATTATTCAATCCATGTACTTCTAAGTACTTCACGTGTAAGTAAATTTTTATATATTTAGATATAATAACATTGCTCTAATATTCATCAAGTTTTATGATTCTTGCAAATATGAAAGAGTATGCTATAAGTATTTTTTTTATATTATATATGCTTGGGTTGTATGCAACGGTGAAACATGATATATCTTAATAACTATCAAGTTTTGTGATCCTTAAAAACATAAGAGTATGTAAATTGAATTGAACAAAAGTCTTGTTCCCTTATGGTAAGTTAGGACTATATGTTGATGCATCACCGTTTGATAGTGAGATGAAAGACACAGACTATGGTGGTATTAAAAAAAATATTTACCAAGTAGATGATGATATTCATAAGATATGTATAAAGTGAGATTGAATGTTACATTTGTAAGTCATATCTTATGTCTTTACTATGTTTTGTAGTACGAGTAGAAGGTGAACTTGCCTAATAATTTTTTATAAAAGTTTAAAAATAAAATTTTAATATATGAATCTTGTGAAACTCTTAAATCTTAATATCTTTAAGTGAAATTAAATATATAAAAGGTACTTTCATATGTTTTTGTTATATATTTCAAATAATTATAAAAATATAAATATTAACATACATAAGTGTATAAGAAGTTACGTTATGATTAATATTTTTTTACATAAAATTTTACGTATAAAAAAGTTATTCTAATTTTTAATTAAATAATAAATATTTTTATAATAACTAGTAATTAGGTGTTAAAGAAGGAATTAGGGTAGAGAGCAAAAAAAAGTCAAAAATTTGTATTTGATTTAATTGATGTAATAATATAATTATATATATATATATATCTAGAAAATATTTTATAAAATATATTTTAAAAAATAACTTGACTTAAAATTATTTTTTAAAAATATAAATTAAAGTTAAAACAAAATTTAAACTAAAATAAAATTATCACAAATTTAACAAATAAAAATTATACTTTAAAATAATAATTTTAAAATAAATTACTTTACAAAATATTAAAATTTAAATTCTTTTATTTTATTTATGATTTTAATATTTTTATTTTATATCTATAAAACTTAATTATTAATAAAAAATTAATGTAAATAATTCATTTTGATTTTATTCATAAACAATTATATACCTAACTTTTCTTACAAATATTGGTATCACTTATATGTGGAAATTAAACACAAACTACTTCTCATTTTAGTGTTTAGTGGGATGTGTTTTACATACTTTTGTCTGTCTTTATTTATAGAATCACATGCTTTTCGGTCTTATAAAAATTAAGAGACTCTAAAGAGGCAAGGAGCGTGCATAATTTCATTTCTAATCAATTTAAAAAAGTTTAATCTTTCATATAATGACAAAACGAAAAAAATTACAATGAAGATAATAAAAAATTTATAATGCTTTGTTTATAAGTTCGAAGACTTCTATTTCCTTGAAGTTTCTGTGTAGTTATAGTTTATATGTTTTATGGATTTTAGGATTATATTTTATCTCAAATATTGATTGGTTTTAGTTCTTAGTTTTCAACTTTTCAGAATTTTTGAATTTGTTTTCTATTTTGTTGCAGATTTTTGTTTCTCATTATTTATTTTTTAGATGATTTGCTTTCAATTCTATTTCTAAAATTTTATAAATTTTATTTTTTAATTCTTTTGCTCAAATTTTGTTTCTAATTTTGATTTAGAGAAACAACTTGGACTTTGATTGATCAAACCCACTTCCAATAATAGAAACTTCCTTAGATTTGTATATCAATGCAGTAAATGCTTCCATAATTGGCTTAAGATATTCACATCAAACTCTTTATTCATCTTCTTCTTCATTAAACTTGATGTTACTAAAGTAATTTCTTCCATTAAATGTTAGCATATGATTGCTAGACCATCTATTTTATGTACTTATTAGATTACCTAGATTACTTGATGTAAATTTATTCATAATTACAATTCAATAAAACTATCATTAAAGGTTCAAAATGTTATGTTCGACTTTTATTCTTGCAACAAAAATAATATATATATATATATATATATATATATTTGTAAAGTCTTGTGCATTCACAATTAAATTTAAAAGCAAATTCTTACAAAATCAAATGTAAAAAGACTGGATACAACCAAATTCTAACTGTTTGTGTTTTGTCCACACAGCTTAGCATAGCATACATTTAAACCTATAAACGTTAACCCATCAAATTTGCTAAGCTCTTAGAAGAATGAGGTCCCCTGAGGTTTCAAAGTAAATTCAATGGGTGCAGTTTTAAATCCACCAATGGAGTGCGTTAATTTGATTTTGAAAGATAAAATCATCATTTAAAAAATTAAACTTAAACAATTCAAAAGAATGATAATGATGCAGTTATTTTCAGAACTGTAGACTACCTTAATCCGTACCAGCTAGCTAACTGTAACTATTAAGACCTCTCAAGCAAATGGTTGAGGGCTTAAGTAAGGCCAACTTTGCAGTGGGATCAGTGGTCAAACACCCCAATTCGGGATAAACTCAAATGGATCATCATATAGGAAAGACAAGTCCAGATCAGATTCAACTCTCCATAGTCTAATTTGTCCATATACTATACATTTAAAAATAAACAAATATTCCAAAGCAAGCCCCACCAGTGGGAATCAATCACAGGCCATGATCCATGAAGTTCACGGGAGTGCTTCTCTGATCACATGCCAAGGGGTAAAGATCTTTCTGTACAGCAAAAGTGGAAAACCACCATGGTTTCAAATAAACTAACAGCGAAATTTTCCTATTGGGAATCGAAAAGCCTATCATATTTGACGTCGATTCACTTGTACTGCCAGCTACTAAAGACAACTTAGTCGGTTCACATGTCTGGTTCTCACAAAACATTAAAACTAAGGACAAATATTCTTGAATCTCGGGCTTAAAGTACACCTAACTTTTAACCCCTATATGTAACATCGCAAATTACTCCCTCTTCACACAGACTTGTTACAGTTGTAATTGAGCAATACTATTGCAAGATGAAGTCTTCTAGGTCTTCAACTCTTGCTCTTTTTCTTACCATTAATTTGCTTTTCTTTGCCGTGGCAAGTGGCTGCTTCACTTGTACACAGCCAAAGCCTAACCCTTTCCCTTACCCTAACCCTAGTCCTGCAGCAAAGGGCTGTCCCAGGGACGCACTTAAGCTGGGTGTGTGCACTAACGTGCTTAATGGACCAATTGGTGCGGTGGTGGGATCACCGCCGGACCACCCATGTTGCTCGGTGCTAGAAGGGCTTCTTGATCTTGAAGTTGCAGTTTGCCTCTGCACTGCCATCAAAGCTAACATACTTGGCATTAACCTTAACATCCCCATTTCACTAAGCTTGATCCTTAACGCCTGCGAGAAGTCGCCACCCTCTGACTTCCAGTGCAGCTAGACGCAGTTAAGCACGTCATTCTCAATTCATGCACTGCTTTCATCCATGTGTTTGTCTGTTTGTTTGTGATTTTGTGACCATTGTGTTGTTCCCACTTTTCTAACGAATGCAGTTGTACTCGTAAGTTGTAACTGTAATTTGACTTCTGTTGTTTGAATGACTTTCTAATTTTTGAAATTTGATGAATTGTTTTGTGTTGTGTTAAGACTACATTGGAAAATATTCATATTGGTCCTAAGGAGAGCAAATTCAAATTTGTTGTTACTTTCAAAATTATATTTCTACAGTTATATTTGTGTAAAACTAAGTTTGCAAAATCAAAGCTATTTCAAAACTAAGGCTTTGATACTAAGTTTTGAAGTATAGATTATCTTTTATAGTGGCGATTGTTACTATAAACTCTATTTTTTTCACTTTTCTGAAAAAAAAATGTACTGGGTAGAAAAAATAATATTAGTAGTTTGTCGGAAAAGGAAAGGAAAGTAAAGTAAGAAAGGAAATTAAATAGTGAGTTTATTGGATTAAGAAAAGAAAAGTGGAAAGGTGTAGTCTATTTATTAACGTGATAGAATAAGTTTAATTATAAATTAGTATATTTAAAGAATAATTTATAAAATAAAATTTTAAAAATAATTAAGTGAAAAAATATTTAAATCAAAATATAAATAAAAATAAAAATAAAAATTATTATAAGTTTTTAATATATAAACATTTATTTTAAAATAATAATATAAAAAATAAATCATTTCACTTGGTATCATTAAATTTATTTATTAATTATTTACTATTTATTTTAGTTATTTATCTATAAAAGTATGGCTATTAATAAAAATCAAAGGTTCACTTAAACGTATATATACATATAAATACATAATCGATTATACAATTCATGTGTCGATTATATACTCTTTCTTTGCAATTTAGAAAAAAAAAAGTCATTACATTTATTTTGTTTTGATTTTCAAGTTTATTTATTTCATTTGTGATGCTTTGTCATTGCACTGTATATTTTTACCTTTCTTTGTGGAAAAACAAACTAGGATAAGTGAATGTACAGTGAAAATAATAACAATTTCTCAAAAGTACACTTATACTATAGCGTTACTTACTATAATAAAAAGCTTGATTTGTGATGGAACAAATTGATCACAACACTTAGAAGACGTTGTAACAAAAATATTAGTAATTAAAGCCTATATATTATTGCAAAATTTTGTGATGAAAAAAATTAGTTTGTCACGTGTAACGATGTAAAATAATGAATAGGTAATTAAAAACACAACTAAGAGGAGATGAAATAGCTTTAAAAATAACCTTTAGAGAATTTAAAATATCTTTTTTCCAAACTTTTGTTGAAGAGGGTAATTTAGGATAATAATTAATTATTTTAATAGTGAAAAATAGAATTAATAGGAGCATTTAAAAGGTGTTTTAATCCTAATACAAAAGCAAAATTTAAAAACAAAATTCCTATTCTAGATCCAAATCCTACACACACAAATATCCAACTAAAGGGAAAAAAATGTAAGTACATGCATTGCATTTGTCCTACAGCCAAGATTTTATCTATCATTATTAAAAAAACACCCTACAGCAAGAATACTCTACAAACTACATAAATACAAGTAAAAAGGGTAGTAAGAATGCTAAATCAGCTAGCTGCTCCCAAAGCATCTGGATTCTTTTGACCTTTCAAAAAAACGTGAATCTTGCATCTCTTCCAAGCATATGACTCCGCAAATTCCTAAAGATGTAATATGCTCCTTCTTCAAAAAAATTCCTTGATGGTCTTCTATTACGAACCAAATAACCTGTAAAAAAAAACATCAATATCCTTCCTACCCATAGTCTACTAACCAACCATCTATGATCCTATCCTAAAACCCAAAAGTAGGTACTATCACAGTCAACATCTTACTAAATTTGTTTTAAAAATTCAAAAGGGTTTATGAACCATTCCGAAAGTGACCCTTGCACTCTAACTCCACTAAACTGAGCCCAGGTCCAAGCATTCATTTGTACTAGTGCAAAGATCTCTATCTCATCAACTTTTCCATTATTAAAGATCAATCTATTTATATGGTTCCAGATCTCCTTTGCTAGTGCCAACCATGTTCCTTTTCACACTTTATTGGCTTTAACACTGAGAAAAGGATAATAATCAATGATTATTCAAAACAATAATTTTAGATATTATGAGTAGGACAAAAAAAATACCCAAAATTTTATATTGATTCAATTGTTTTTGAATTTACATTTAATTAATCAAATTTTAGTAAATTTGTTTACTAACAATCTTAAATTATCTAATTACAAACAATTTTGTGTAACTAAAATAAAAAATAAAAATCACTTCTTAAAATCTTTAAAAATATCTATATAAGTTAATGGAATTACTTACCACAAACACAGGTGCAAAGTTAATAACACAAATTGCAAAAAAAAAAAGAGAAAATATCACTTGGATGACAAATTTATAATTGAAAGACTTAAAAGAATAATAAATACATCTTGAACAATATTTTTTTTTCAACAAAATGTAATTTGTAACACTCTCATAAAAAAAAATAACATATTTTTCTCGAAAAAAAAAAAACTGTCATTTTAAATACATCTCTTACAATATTAAATACATCTCTTACAATATTTTTAGATGTTTGAACTGTTATTAAAATGTATAATTTTCTTTTACATTATGATTTTCTATATTATAAGAAATATGAATCGTTAACATATACTATTATATACATCCCTATCAAATTATTTTATGAGACATGTATCCCTATTTAATATTATATCGTTTTTGTTATGTTAAAGCTTATGTTATTTTTTTTATTGATGCATAAGTTTACATTGATTATTATTTTCTCTTAATGATTATTATATTTTATTAATCATTATTTAATACTAGTTAAGTGGGAGATATTTTAAATATTATAATTAATATTTAAAACGTATGAAATTTAAATAGATATCTTTTATTATTGGTAATGATTATCTGATGGGTTAGGTTATTAAATGGAGGTTTAACAGTTGTTAATTAGACAAATTTTATTTTATTTTGATGGCTTGTGTAAACATTTAATTTAGAACAAAACGCAATTATGCATTTTTTTTGAATAAGGAAAAAGGAAAAGAAAATATGTTGAAGGCTGAAAGTTTCTTCACGCAAAGCATTCTTCAAGCTTTTTTTCAATGCGATTTGGACTTTATATTTTTTGGCAACGCTAACAGTGTTTTTGTTCCATCTTATGGAAATTAAAATGAGCTTCATTTTTTTTTTTTCTAACTGGAATTGATTGTAAAAGTGGTGGATCCAATATAGCAGGTTGTGTTTAACCTTTTTTACGTGAAGAGGATAAAAAAAAAAACTGATCCAAAAGTTATTTGGATTCTTAGATTTTGGGCCTGTCCTTTTTATAATTCCATTTTAGATATAATAATACTCTTCAAAATTATAATTCAATTAAGGAATTAGTTTTAGGTCCTTGCACTGTTGTGCTTTTATTATGTTAATTGTCCAGTTAAATAATCAACTATTTTAAGAAATCTTCATAATATCATCTTTACAATTTGAAATTAGAGCGTGTTTAAAATATAAAGTTTTTATATTATGATTTAATATTTTGATTTCAGAATAATTTAAAACAACAACATACATACTTTGTTAAATATTCTTATTGGATAATTAAATTTTTAATTATATTTATATTGACAATAATTATAATCCATCAATGTATTAATATAGTTACAGTTATGCGTTTATAGTTTTTAATTAATCTATATCATTTTTTTAAATATTTTTTTTCTGTTACAGTTGGATTTGGTAACACAATTCTTTCACTCTCAGTCTTCACTCAAAACCATAGACACATACTCAATCACAACTTCAAAACAAGATTGCAGAAAATTAGGAAACTTTTTATTATTCTCTAAAAACATACAATACAATCTAGATATAATTCTGGTATCAACATAAAACCAAAATTACTATAAACAACAAAATTATTAAATTCTATTTAAAAGTTATTATTACAATTGTTATTACACCTTCATATTAGAATTATCGTGATATAAGACATACACATTATTTCTTTCCCTAATTTTGTCAAAATCTAGATAGGACAAACTTACAGTAGTGAAGCAAAATCTAGAAATGAAATTTAACTTCGTCTCTTTTAACTTCATAATTCTTGTTCTATATGCGAATGACATTCTTTTCTAGTAAATATGTTAGCATTTTTTATCGAGACAAAGGAATTTGGTGATGTATTCATTGTTATAGAAATTTAAATTCATTGTCATAACTCATGGGACATATTAAATTATCTTAATATAGATGTGATATATTAAAAAGATCCGCTGGAGGTTTAATATAAATGTTTGCTCATCATATACATATAAAGTGGTTTCCAGCGTTTCACATTACGATTTTGTTTTACTCTTTAGTTCACATTATCATACTCTCTAACATGTATATGCTTTTACGTTGTCTCAGAGAAAGATTCTAAGAAATGAATGTACGTGTCAAGCAAGTTGGCATGGAAACAAGCACAAGTGACAAATCCAACGCAGAAGATGAGAAAAATGAGTTTGCAGATGATTCAGGGGAAAGTTGCTAGTCCAAATCTAGGACTAGAAAATTGTACTTTTGCTAAACTTGCTGTGTGTTTTTGTATTGTTTTGGACCTTCAATTCAGTCTGTTTTAGTTTCTGCTGCTTGTTTTTCTACATTTTCGGGAAAAGAGAAAAACTCAAGTACTACTGTTTTACTCAAATTAATTCAGATTTTGCTTTTTTCTGAAAAGTTGGGTCAGGTAAAACTTTGGGAAAATATACTATTACAGCTTTTTATCCTTTTTTTTTTCAAATTTTAAAACTTAAGAATAAACTACTCTTAAAAAAATAATTTTGAATCAGGTAACTATTAACTAACTTTAAATATTAATTACATAGGCTTAAAGATCATACCAAACAATATCCATAAATTTTTCCAATCCACATAATGTTCCACACGTGAAATCAGACTTCGATAAAAGAAAAGAAAAGAAAAAATAAAGAAGAAAAAACAAACACGTGAACCCACGGTACTTTGAGATTAAATCTATTGACATTATTTTGGATTTTATATGCACCTTATGGAGTTTGGGCATCTCTGTGTTTTTTTTTTTAAAATATTTAGTCAAATTAAATAATGAGATAATTAAATATTATTTTATTATATCTAGATTGATAAAATTATATTTCTCAAATATTTCTATTTTAAATAAGATTATTTTGGGAAGATATATTATAACCTTAGAAATATTTTATTTATATTGAACAAGAGAATAAAACAATGATATTTTTGAAAATTTATGTTAACCAAACATATTATCTCTATATATATATTTATTGTTTTTTTAAATCTATTCTTAGGATGAGATTCTCAATAAAACAATTTGGGTAGGAATGATACATTTCTTTACTAAACGCCATTAGAGAAAACTTTGGATTCGATTTTTCGAGGATATTATGCTTTACTGCATTAATTTTTCAAAATTTCAATAATGGAGTTAAATATTCATATGTGCATACCAGTAAAAGGAGCAACAAAGATCGTTTTTATAAGAAGACCCTAACATGATATAAAGCTAACCATAGTTTATAAAGCTAGCTATAGTTTTTTTCTTATCCTTAATATCTTCCATAAAACTCATGTCACTCTTGAAGATAATTATGGATTTGTGTCTAAAAGGAACAAATGATGGACTTGTGAGAATGTCAACAACTTGAAACTGTACTGGATTGGAAGATGAATGACTTGAACTTCATCCTTCGTTACTTTGTCTCGGACCAAGTTTAAAATGTTTAGTCTGCAAGTGCATAGAATTAATCATCAGCCAATAAACTTGCACTCAGTTTGCCGCAATATAATTTTGGAATAAGAACAACAAAATGAAAATCACTAAGCAGTACCACGATATTCTGCTTTTGCTACTTTGAGATGTCGTGTGTTTTTCTTGAACACCGACATATTAGATTCTATCCTAGATAGCCACAAAATCTAGTCGTGAATTTGTTATCATCTAAGTTGGGACCTCAATTGAAATCAGAAAGAGCCAATTGATTAAGCTAAGTAGATTTTTTGAGTTGTATTATGTAATGAACAATTTATTCTAAGTATCGCAATATTCTTTTTATTGCTTTCTAAGAAGGCTCTTAAAAATCTATTTACATCTTATGACCTTACAACTAGGAGGTAAATCAACAAGGATCAGTGTATCAGTTTTTATTATAGCTTTATATTCTTCTTTCATAACTTGACACCATTTTGGTTTAGAAAGAACCTTTTTCACTGTGCGTGACTCAATTGTAGATGTGATCTGTAAGTCTTTGCGAGTTGTTACAGGATCAGTATTAAGTTGAGATGACTGAGAAGCAGAATATGTTGCTAGAAACAAAAGTTGTTGAGTTAATAATATTAGTATCATTATTAATATTGGGGTATTATCATGAGTGTGGGTGAAAAGATTATAATTTACAAGAAAAACATTCATAGCTAACACAGTGATTTGAGGAAAAGTATTGGAAGAAATCTTGTTAGAATTACAAGTTGAAAGAAAACGTTTAGAAGAGAGTTTATAAAGAAAAAAAAAAAAAAGACTCATCAAACTTTGTGTAGATATATAATACATCCTGTAGGAGACAAACACTTACATCTCTTATGCTGATTGCTATATCCTATGAAAAGATACCGAAAAAAATTGTAATTAGAAGGTTGATAAAGAATAATTTGTTGAGTACATTTGTTTTTCAAAGAAGGTATAAAGAAGATTAATGAGAATTATTTCAGTAAGAAAGCACCATCCCAAAAATGAATTGTAAGAAAGACATTGACAAGTTGCAACCAGTTTCAATTATATGTTCACGTTTTAATTGAAGTCTTTAATTCTATACATGAGTGTGAGGATAAAACAACCTAAATTGCATACCATGGTAATCAGATATTTCATAAACTTTGTATTATTTTGCATTATCAGGCTGGAGAGCTTTTAATTTAAGTCCTAATTATAATTCAACAACAGTTTTGAATTTTATAAAAATGGATTTATTTTGTAAAAGAAATATCCAAGGGCAACTAGAAAATTTTCTAGTGTGCGTGTGCGTTTTAAAATTTTGATATTAATTAAATAATAATAATATAAATTTATAAAGGAACATGCACGTAACTGGAGATAAATTTAAACAGTTTGATATTAGCATCCTCAAATTTTGAACTCACCCTTTAAAGAGAGTGTTCATTCCGCATTTAGAAATATATCAAATCTAATTTTTAGCCATAAAATATGTAACTTCACCATTCTAGATATTTTTGGGGACAAATTTCAGATCTGTGAGTCAATGAAGTAAATACAAGTTCAACTTAATGTTGCTAGGAGCAGCTATGCATCAACTCAAAAAACCATTTTCCCAAGTAAACATGCTATGTTCTCATCTTTGTCCTTTACCTTTTATGTCTAAATACCAGCTTTCTCATAACTTGACTCTCTTCTCTCTCTTTCTATTCTCATATGATAAAAGGTGAAGTTGTAGCATATTAAAATGATTGTACTTAAGAGTATTTTAATTTCTCTAATCATCTTCAATGGATACACTTTTTATGAAGACATTTGTCACTGAAATAGTGTAGATTGAAATACCTTACCTATTTCTTTTTAAACGATTTTTGAATGAAGTAAAAATTTCACTAACAATAGAGTTGGAAATTATAATTTTCTTTCTCTTGTGAATCACTAATGTTACATCATATTGCTTGTGTTTTTAAATTACTTATGGTTTTAAGGGTTGTTAGAATACGAGGTGGTGGTAATAAAATGTGTAATATAGTAGAAAATATGATGGTATAATTAAAAAAGAAAAAGAATAGAGTCATAATAAATAAATACATATAAAATCATAATTGTAAATTATATATATAATACATATTTCTTATATATATATATATATATATATATATATATATATATTTTTTTTTTAGAGAGT
>Ga0099824_1004030_pt1 | contig 21264 bp, 7 predicted proteins | sample SiratrowhiteBW_FD_76837 | JGI IMG/M metagenome (GOLD analysis project Ga0099824, IMG submission 76837) | Root nodule microbial communities of legume samples collected from California, USA - Siratro white BW | ecosystem: Host-associated > Plants > Roots > Nodule | place: USA: California... | reverse complement strand
TTATTCAGCAATCAAAAATCAGAATTGAGGTAGCAAAAATATGTAGTAGATAAGCACAACCTTACGTGTACAAGATGTGATATCTATAAAAATCATATCACAAGCGAAAAACAAATACTGCTTTTTTTTATTTGCTTTCGTTAGAAAACATGATACATATCGTGAAAAGACATCAACTGTATGAAAGATTTATCCTTTAATATTTATTATATTCAGTTTAATTAATGCATGTATATTATAATGATACATTCAATATTAAATCAAATATTTATCTGAAACTGAAGATGATGCTATTATAGTTATTGATTAGAGAAGATTGAATTCCCTTTAATATAATTGAGTAAATACAAATCTTGAGAAAACACAACAGAGAAGAAAAGAGCATAGAAAGATATTTACGATGTTAAACTAGGAGAATTAGGCAACGTATAAAATACTGCTTTATTTTTCTCTTTAACAGGATAGAGAAAAACTAATACCTGGTTAACCGTAGGGACCCTTCTTTATTAATATAATTAACATATGACTAAGCCCACCTATTATCAACCTGTCCATATCACATAATATTCACATTCCATAATCCATAATAATAATAAATCTGGATCAATTATTTTAATTTATGTATATGCACAAGGATTAATTAATCCAACAGTCATCAGCAAAACCTTCCTATTATTAAAAAATATCTAAGAATGAGACCCCGCCATGATAGTCACTAGCCAAACAGAGAATTCAATGATGCAGTTGGGGAAAGAGCAAATCCCACCAACGACACCATATGCTAAATAGCATCATCATTAATTTAGAACTATAAGCTATCAAATAACGTGTTTTGCTAATCTCACAAGACATGTTGGGATTTCAGACATGCGATTGGTTTCAGATTATAAATAAGATGAGTTCTATATAAGTAAAATGACATATAAATCTATTGTGAAAGTTTTGAGTTGAAAGTAATATATTGATTTCTTGTGCGGAATCTTCGTGACACAATAGTGTATAATTTTCCCCAAATTTCCTCCCACAATAACCCAACAAGACCTGATAAGGATGTACGTTTAACTTTTTTTTTTTTTCTTTGTAAAATTAGGATTTCAATTCTAAGGACACTTTCACACAACTCATGCAGAAGCTTTTCAACAAATGTACTGTGTGACATTTTGGTCCAGCAAAGATAAAGTGATGTTTCACCAATCCCTGACAAAAGAACAACTTAACAATGTGTCTGATTAAATATGTCGTTAGACCAATTTGCCGTTTTAAACACTGATAGCTTATTCATTTTCCATTTATTCTCGTCATTTTGCTTTAAAATAATCTTCTTTGTGTAATTGAACTGTTTCACAAGTCCTATTGGATAACCTTTGCCACACTTTCAAAAATCAAAACATCAGTTGAGTCACTTTTGTGTCTGAAATCCATCATATAGACAAAAAAAATTCTGGTATTAATGTACCAAAACTACGTCTTTAGTAGTATATTTTCCCCTTTTTCTAAACTTTGCGAGATGCTGATGTTACTCTTCAAGCTCATTCTCCAACCTTTCAGCAAACTGGCTAGTATGCCCAAGGAATTGCTCATAGCTACATTCTGCAAATTTTTCTCAGTAAGATGAAAACCATGAACCCATAAGCTTTACATGCTAAAAGAATAAAATCCAACTTAATATATACCCTATGGAAAACTATGCTATGAGTCAACACTTTGCAGTTTATTTGTCAGAAAATAAACATACTAGTACAAACTTATCTAAATAAATGAGGATTTCTATTCACTGTGTGTGAGAGAGCAGGACCTCGACAGTCAATACGCAATATGTCGAGGCATTGGTCTGAAACTTTCATATTATGCAGTGATTAATGAATAAAATAAGCATTAAATAATGCTGATTTATGTTAAAAAAAAGCTATAAAAGACGCAAATAGTTCCTATAAGTCTGGTTTAAGCTAATCAAGAAAAGATGATTGCCATAAGATCTTCAAAAGAAATTATTTAGATGTTTTGATCCTTGTATTACTTCAATACTCTAATATTGCAACACACATAAATCTTCCAGGAACTCGTATTCAACAATTAACTTTGCATTGATTGATTGATATATCGTTCTTTCTTTAAGATTCTCATTCTATTGTCATGTACACCACACACCATTAACTTTCTTACTGAGTTCTAGTTTGAACAATTATGGCATGTTATGTGCTGCATAGTTAAACTTAGACATACTAATCTTTCTCATTTTCAGAACTTTTATTTTTAATTTTCTCATTGAAAATAGTAATTAACTACTAGCAATGAACCGTTTATTTAGACTTACGGTGAGTTGGGCTTGTCATCAACTTTGGGAGATTTGGTAGCCTAGTTGATAAGTGTTACTCAAGGTCCATAGTAAAAGAGTGACTTATAATAAAAAATGGTTTTAAGTAATTATTTTTTATATAATTATACAACGAGCTTTAACATTATTTTATATCTTTATCATAAAAAATAATATTTTATTTATTTTTCAATTAAAATTTGATACATGACTAAAGGGTATTATTTTGAATTATATTTTTATTTGTGCGTCACATTAAAAAAAAAACAAATACACATCAAATGATTTTTCAATTTATTATAACATGAAACATCAATATGCATTAGAATTTTTTTATTTTTGAATGCGTTGTAAATCTATTTGTAGAAGGTCAGTTCATGGATAATTCGAAAATATATACAAACATTTTCTTTAAGTTACAGAAATATAAAAATCAAATGATAAACATAAAATTAATATTTTAAAATATATAAACAATTAAAATTATAAAATAATGTAATAAGTTCCACGCTGGTTTATCCAAATAAATCCACCAAAGAAGAGTTTGAAAAATATAAATTTGTTTATTTTAAATTTAAACTTTTCTTACTCTATGTGCAAAATATGGTTATATATACATATTTTGTGTATTTTTTTTCTTAGAGATATAATTGAATAATTGACTACTATATAAGAGTAATTGAATAAAAAATTATTATATTTTTAAAATCTATTAAAATAATACTATTTATTTGGCATGATAATATATCATGTTTAGTAAAATAAAATGATTATTCGTTTACGTATATATATTTATATTTTTTAATTTTAAATAAATAGTATTTTATTATTCTTTTTGTCCAAAGTTCATAAAATCTCAGGATCCGGCTTTATTGCGGAGGTAATGAATTGAAATTCTATGATTTTATGTTAATAAATAACAAGCCAATATGGAATGATTATATATCAACTTTTTCTGTCATGCTTCCTCTTATAGTGTTGACAGCCTTTTCAAAGTTGTATTAAATACTATGGAACTACTAATGAATTAGATAAGATAACGAAGAAAAAATATTCTGTAACTTAAAAAGCTAGATTCTCATACTCATAACTTTCTACACTTATAAAAATGTTGGTATGATTTTGTACCAGAGCATTGTACTTTCCAAGCTTGGTATGATTTCCCATGAGCTTGCATCATTAGCTCAGGAAGTTATACTAAATTCTGAAATTGGTCATGTTTAAACACTGCTTCTTCCCCAATATGCTTTGATATATCAGCACAATATTTTATCTTCAACTCTGCCTAAGATGTATTCTAAATAAACTTGTTAAGACATTTTGCTTATAACATTATCTAATTAATTCATATAATTGTGGAATTATGACATGAACAGAACTTATAATGTGAACGCCTCCTTTATATAGTGGTGCCATCCTCTGCTGATACGGAATGGCTTTTACCCATTCTTTCTCTTAAGAAAGTGTTTATTAACATAGTTCACTCATCATGTTAGTACTTTGTGAATGAAACATTTTGAAAACTTATCCTTCATGATGTAAACAAAACTGATTTTCCTTAATTTCTACTACTCAAGTTTGGTGTATGAAGTATAATCACCATAAGAGTTCCTATAGCACGAATTTAGTAATATCAACTTTGAAAAGAAGATCTATATAAAGGAAAATATTAAAGTTAGATGACTGTTTGAAGTTTTTTCGTTTTAAATTTTAGAAACCTTAGATTTATGATAAATCTATATAATATACGAATTCTACCATAAAATATATATTAAATCAAGATACTCATAAAAAATTAGGATCAAAAATAATTTTCTAACTATTTTTAATGACTCGAGAGACATACTACGTTGGTTGGAAGCTCCCAATCGACGTAGTATCTGACTTAATTTCAGCAAATTTTCTTTAAAATTCACTGGCGCCAAAACGAGGATATTACGTCGGTTGGAAAGTCTCAACCGACGTAATATGGGTTACATACTACGTCGTTGACACCTCTTAATCGATGTAGTATCTTCAATGTTTTCAAATTTTGAATTTTTACTCTTTTCAGTCTTTTGTATGTCAGTTATGAGTGACAACTGATGTAGAATATAATGTATTACATCGGGTTTGAGTTAACCGAGTAATATCTCTTCAAATATTTACAAAAATATCACCGCGTTTTTGTTTACATCAGTTTCGTTTTAACTAACTTCTTATCCTTTTTTTGTACTAATGATTACACTTCTTAAAATACATCACTCTCACTTTAAATGTATTTCTCCTCATATTTATGTTTGTTTAATTTGGTAATTGTATATATATTTCTTCTCCCTATCATTAACATGAGCAACAAAATTATAAATGAAGTTTTAATCAACAGTACTACTTAAAGTTGTATAAGCTCATAATCTCAATATGGAGTCTCATGCTAAACTTTAATTACTATATTATCACTCATAACTGTGAGCCTTTGTCTTATTTACACTCAACTAACCTTTGGTATCCTTTTGAATTTTTTGTGTAATAAAATTGTTATGCTCAGTTATGTTAATATGGTTAAACTATATGGTTAAATTATATCTTAGTTATTGTTTCACTTGAGTAATTCCACACTTATTATCTATTCTAGTTCTATATTAAGAATATTATCCAACTATTTATACTGAAAAATAACTAAATTCATCATTGGTAAGACACTATATTTAAGTGAAATAATATTAAATAATATCCTATATAAATATGACTTTATTTAACCATGGTTCCTTACAAATAAACATCATAATTAGATTAATTTAAACTTCACCTCGAATGAATAATATATAATTTATATCTAATAATAACATAAATAGGTAATCATTCGACTTTTCTCTTATCACCTATGCTAAATTAACCAATAATGGATTTTGAATATTATTTTATAAATTTAAAACCTAAATAAGAGATTATATATTATATGTAAGCTAAAATAAGATTTATGAAGTCTCCTCCTTCAACAATATTAAAAGAAATATTTCTTCTTTTTTGGACAAAATTATTTATGAAAGATTTTTGTATGATTGATTTGATATTATAGATGTTCTCAAACGTCAGCTTTTAAAAAAAGTGATCTGTCACTATTATTTTTTTTAAATATCACATATACAGAATAGAATATAACAAGAACAACACACAAAAATAAACAATCTGAAATCATATCAGAAAGACAAAAACTACTGTACTAACTCTTCAAGAAGCTGAGTTGAACAAAACAATAAGTGAAACAATTTCAACAAAAGAAATAAAGATGTTGAAATTGCTATACTCCTTTTAATAGTAAAAGAGGAATCACAATTTCTATACTATATTAAGATTGTGACGGATATGACTCATTAATTATTTAAATCACAATTTATTACTTATTATGTCGACGACAAAATTTGATTGCCTAATAGCTTATTTGTCGTATTAATTAACATGTTCGATTGCTAAATAGCTTATTTGTTGTACTAATTAACATGTTCGAGACATTATTGTTTGCATCCTCTACCCATAACAAAGCGCATCCTCTACCATAACAAAACCAATAGGTCTGGTAAACATGCACATGGCTTATAACACAGATCATAACATGATAATATATATAGGTAAGAGAGATCATTAAAGAATACTGATCATAACTGTTTTCGAAACTTTTACCTATACATGTTGCTTGTTCCTTGACATAAACACATGAAATTTTTTAATTGAATCAGATAACATAGTTCTGAGACTTGGCAATTTCTATAGGCAATAATTAATCCTAAAACCTAAACTCGTGATAGCAAAGAAACGTTGAATGTAGGAGCAGTTATCAAAACTCCAACCTGACAGATAAAATGGAGCTATATGAAAAGTGTTTGGCTGTGAATATATGTTTGATTTGTAATTAAAAGTTATCCCAACCAGACGACATAAATTCACTAATTCACATGCCTACCCAGTCTTCGCTCTTCCCCATACACACACAACCAGTCAAACCATCTGACGCTTCACAATCATTCTCCCACTCCCATCATAAGCTGCGCCTACATCATACACACATACAGTAGTCTCTTACAATGCACCCACACTTTCCGGTGGGTCCTACACTCCGCTTTCCCCAACCCCTACCCCCCCCCTACTCCACGTGTTCCCCACCAATTCGCGGTGCTCATCACATGTCCGCATTATTCCCCGCCCAAACTCTCACCCGCCCCGACCCGGTCAAGTCAAGGCCCGTTTTCATTCAGTCAAGCATCGGGCTCCGAAAACAAACCACTCTCCTGTCTCCACGTGGCGAAGGCACATTGGACAAGGCACTGGAATCCAAGGATGCTTTCTCGTTTATATAACAACCTCGACCGTTTCCTTTCTCTCCGCACACAACCACATACACCACCTCGCACTGCCAGAGTGGAAGAGAAAACAACAAAATGGCGCCAAACGCTCTCATCTCTGTCCTCTCCTTGCTCCTCCTCCTCCTCCGCCCCTCCGCCGCCGGCCACGACTACCGCGACGCCCTCCGCAAAAGCATCCTCTTCTTCGAAGGCCAGCGCTCGGGCAAACTCCCCGCCGATCAGCGCCTCCGCTGGCGCCGTGACTCAGCATTGCACGACGGTGCAACCGCCGGAGTAAGATCTTCTCTCTGTTTTCTTTGTTCTCATTGTAGCAGATAAATGGAGGTTAATTAATGAGGTCATGGTGATGGTTATTAATGAGGTACATTGTGCTGTTTACCCAGGTGGACTTGAGCGGAGGGTACTACGACGCCGGGGACAACATAAAGTTCGGGTTTCCGATGGCGTTCACGACGACGATGCTCTCGTGGAGCGTGATCGACTTCGAGAAGAGCATGGGGGCGGAGCTAGGGAACGCGTTGAAGGCAGTGAGGTGGGGTACCGATTATTTGCTGAAGGCGACGGCGAAGATTGGTTCCGGCGTTGTGTTCGTTCAGGTTGGCGACCCTTACTCAGACCACAACTGCTGGGAGAGACCGGAAGACATGGACACGCTGCGCACCGTTTTCAAGATCGATGGGTCCCACCCAGGCTCTGACGTGGCAGGTGAAACTGCCGCTGCACTTGCTGCCGCCTCCATCGTCTTCAGATCACGTGACCCCTCCTACTCTACCATGCTCCTCAATCGAGCCGTTGCGGTGCGTCACAGTCTTGCACCCTCCCACACACGAGACGCTCTCTTTTTCTTTTATATATAATTAAGTAATTATAAAAAGGATAAATATCTCTTGACACTACTATTTATTACATATATTTACTTTGCAATTGATTTTTCTATACTGTTATAAAGTAACACTGTTATCAACTTATCATGTTCTCTTAGAAACCTTTTTTTTTGTCCTTTGGCTTTAGTTGAAAAGTTAAAACGGGAATGTGGTATGTTTGAAAAGTGGTTTGTGGAAAGCGAGACTCTTCTCGTCTCTCACGAGAGACATGGAATATCTCCCTTACCCATTCCACCCAACACTATTTATTTTTTTGGCGTTTTTTTCTCTGTATGGTTAATTTGTTAAAGAGGTGCATTTAACGCATTTTCCGTTAAAATATCGCGAGAAAATGACCGTTGGTTTGGGTGAGGGTGCAGGTGTTCCAGTTTGCTGACTCGCATCGTGGTGCGTACAGTAACAGCCTGCGCCGTGCAGTCTGTCCGTTTTACTGCGACGTCAATGGTTACCAGGTACGTCAGGCAATAATAGACGTAACGGGATAAAGTGTGTGATTGGGATGGAATATTGGTCGTTGGATTGCATGACTATTTCGAGTTTTAATTTGTGATGGTGATTTTAGGACGAGTTGCTGTGGGCAGCAGCGTGGTTGCACAAGGCTTCACGTAGGCGTCAGTACAGAGAATACATTGTGAGGAACGAAGTGGTGTTGAGAGCTGGGGACACCATTAATGAGTTTGGTTGGGATAACAAGCATGCTGGGATTAATGTCCTCATTTCTAAGGTAACATTAACGCCACTGCTCTGCTACACCCATTTTTATCATCCCTACTTTTCGTATTCATACCCATTTTGGTTACATCTAATTAATTGCCTTGGTTTTTATTTAATTTCATATGATATGATTGTTGAAGTGGAGTTTTCCATTTTTTTTATCATCATTACTCCTATGTTTGTGTCATTGTGTGTTCGAGCGCACATATCAAAATGCTTTTGTCTTTTATGCGGTGTTTTTGTTCCTCTTGTCTTGCGCCCCCCGTTTAGCATGTGGAGGGGCAGTGTCACACTGTTCATTCATTCAATCTAGATGCGGAATTTTGAGATAAAGTTTCTGCATCACGTGGTCTGTGGAACGTGACTTACTTTGTCTTCTTCGGACCCTCCTTCCCATTGGCCCCTTCCCAATATCCACACATCATATTATTAATCATCCCATCATCACAGGCACAACAGGGAATTTCACATCAACACCATTATTTCCCACCACTATAACTTCACGCTATTAGTACGTTACATTACACATATGACTTAGATTTAACTAATAAACTATGTTTTAATTTGCAACTACATTAAATATGCCTTAGAGAACGGAAGGGGTATTTTACGATTTTAAAGTACAAAGCAGATCCCTTTACTATTTTACAGACCTATGTTGGTGTTTCCTTCATGAATGTTTTAATTATTGTTTGATGAAGTGTGAAAATATGAACTATCAGAAACTTGGTAGAATAAATAAAATTAGTATTACTCAATTATAAACTCTAGTATCGAACTTGGGTGCTTTTAAAAAGAAGCATTGATAATTTGAAATCATGTGTATAGAAAATGTGAAAGAGGGTAGTATTAAAAATTTGACTTCCTCTTATTAGTGGGCCATGTAAGGAATCTAAGGCATGGTGCATATGTACGGTACAGCTAGATTGGGAATGTGAGTACAGATTTGAATATTTATTTAGAAAAAAGGTTTATCCATTTGTTGATGAATATTAAAAAGAAGTCAAGATAGGAATGAGAAAGGGGTAGTTGAAATGGTGATGATTGCACATGATGTGAATTACATTTTAATGTGGGCACCAGTTTTTGTTATGTATACAAGCGGGGACATTCCCTAATAATTGGAACTTAGATCTAAATCATGGCAGGGGATTTTGGATGACACTGATATATGGGGGGCAAATTTGTCATTAGAAATGAGCGGGATAAGAATTAGGGTGGTGTAGAGTGTGTCTTGTCGCTGGAATCAGAACCAAAGTGGATGGCCAAACTGGTTGCCTTCCCTATCGTAAACATTTGGAACCAAAAGTCTTCCCCTTTAATTATTTTCATCCTTTTAGAATCTGGCAAATGGGTGGGTCCCACTACTGCTCCATGCATGTGCACCATACCATTCTTTTCTGCAAACTTGCTTTACTCTCCTGCATCCATTGAGTCTGTGACTTCTTGTTTAAGCTCTCATCGCTATCACATTATTTCTCGCATTCTTTTCTTGTAACTCACCTTTCTGCCACATTATTTTTTTTATCAACCTATCCCGTGCTATGCAATCACTGTTCCGTAACCGTGAGCCAGGGCACATTGTCCATTATTGGTTTTGTTATTCTACATTCATTGCGCACATTATACTCAGAGAAAAAGCCAAAACTTTAGGAGTAGTTATTCATACAAGTTCATTGGGTAAACTGTATTATGTTCTGGTTTCACAGGAGGTGTTAATGGGAAGAGCAAACTATTTTGCCTCGTTCAAACAAAACGCGGATCAATTTATCTGTTCTACAATTCCTGGAATTTCTCACCCTCAAGTTCAATATTCCCCGGGTAAAATTATTCCCTCAGTGGTTCTTCACTTTTTGACCTTTTTATAATTATTTTGAGAAAAAGTAATTGTGGCGTGATTATAGAATTCCAACAGTGATGATTGTGATTTTTGAGACAAGAACAAAGCCATTAATCATGCTTAGCTTGCTTCCTAAAGGAAAAGGCTTCGTTTGATTGTGTTTTTGTGTGCAGAGTGAATCCATGCATTGGTATTTCTGCACAATTATTACTTGTGTTTTCTCCCCTGTAACTAAAGCTTCTCTTTTGTTGCTTGATAATAAAGGTGGGCTTATCTTCAAGGCGGGTGGAAGTAACATGCAGCACGTAACGTCCCTGTCTTTCCTGCTCCTGGCTTATTCTAACTACCTAAGCCACGCCAATAAGGTCGTGCCATGTGGCGAGACTACTGCCACCCCAGCTTTACTCAAACATCTTGCTAAACGTCAGGTGAGAATAGATTTTTTCAGTAACCTAAATCCATATTATTATTGTTATTATTATTATCACTTCTCCACTACTTGGGTCCCAACACTTTGACATCACCGTCGATTAACGGGCTAGTTTCTAGTTTTCCACATCTGACAAAATTAACGGCTAGATTTTGTCCTTTGTCATTTTTTACTATATTGACGAATCACGTCAGCACGTGATCTGCACAGGATGGTAGTATTATATTATTTTGCAACACGGGTAATGTTGTAATAATGTTGGTGCACATGGGTTTCATTTACAAGGTGGATTACATTCTGGGCGACAACCCCTTGGGAATGTCGTACATGGTTGGATATGGCCCACGCTACCCGCAGAGGATACACCACCGGGCCAGCTCGCTTCCCTCCGTTGGCGCCCACCCAGCCCGCATTGGCTGTAAAGCTGGATCTCGGTATTTCTTTAGCCCAAATCCCAACCCCAATTTATTGGTTGGGGCCGTGGTGGGTGGGCCCACCAATAACACAGATTCCTTCCCTGATTCCAGGCCTTTCTTTCAGCAATCTGAGCCCACAACATACATCAATGCCCCGCTGGTGGGCCTTCTGGCTTTCTTTTCAGGCCACTATTGACTTTGCAAGTGTATCTATCTAATCTATCTAAGTATGGTTTCCATGTGGTGCGCAAAATTGGTCACCCTAAGGGGAAAAGAATGCAGAAGCGTGTGTGTTGTGAGTAATATTATTCTGGTTTGCAGTGGTTTTCTTTTAGTAAGTGAAGTGACGATAGTGCAATTTGTATACTATAGGATTCTATGTAATGGGGCAAATCTATAAAGAATATAAAGTTTATGGTCCACATACCTTCAATGCTTTCAGTTTCCATACCAATTAAGAATTAAATCCTTCCAAACGGACTCCGTTCCCAATCCACGAAACACCGTTCATTTTACATAAAATATTTTTAATTAAGAATTATTTAAAACTACAGAAATAATTATCAGGAAAATAACTTAATCAATAATTAGAAGCGTCAACAATCTCCTTCATTGATGTATTACTAACTTATATTTTTCCATAATAAAAGAGGATAAAAGCCAAAGAGAACAAAATTATGTGTTTGGGTCAGCATTTGTAAAACTGATTTTGATAAAAATTGTTTTTTATAAAAAGAATTAGTTTTTTGTTATGTGTTAGTGAATTATTTTAGTTTTATTATTTGTTTGACTTAAACTAAATTGAATTATGTTGAGTTCATTTTTTAAGTAAAAGGTTATAATGTATTTTTATGACATTGTTTAAAAAATAAAAGCGTGAGATTTTCTTATTTTTTGGTGAGAAAGTGTAATGAACCCTACGTGATTTTTAACGCACTTCAATAGTATTTACTAATAAAAATATATTTATTTATTGAGTTCTCAACTGATATTTTAAGGATATTTTGTAATGATTTTTTTTCTAATGTAGGCATTTTTAACGATAATAGTAAATCTAAAAAATATAAAACAATGAAAATAGAAAATTTAAAACAGGTAAAAAAAAAAAAAATTGACCTGGTGCCAGCTTGAATAATTTAAATTGTTTTTTCCTTTTTACATGTGTTTCCACGAATATGATTTTCAGCTAACAATAATTAGCTCATTCTTATATTTTTAAAATCTTATAAAAAAAATTGAGCTTTATCGTTTGTTGATTTTTTTTTCTTGTTTTGATTTCACTTTTATTTTTCGTCAATTTCTCATTTTCATTTTACTTTACTCTAATTCTTAAATCATTGGGTCAATCTAACAGGGTTTAGTGTGACCACAATGGACTACCACAAGTTCAAGAGTTGTTCTTAATAATAATAAGTGTGACCACAATGGGCTACACATCTGGTTAATAATAATAATAATTAATAACAACACTTAATTTAGTTTTATTTAATTAATTACCAGTAGAGACATTGTGGATACTAATGGCAAAGGGATAAAGAGACGCAGCAACAACTCACCAAAACAAAAACACTTTGTTGTTGTTGAGTATAATGTACTTTATTTACAACAGATTTTAGATCAGTTTTTTGTTTTTTGTTTTTTGTTTTTTTTTTGTTTTTTTGTTTTTTGTTTTTTTTTATTGATTATCACCCCTGCCCTTCCCAAACAATTCAATAAAGCTATCTCCTTCATTTTAGATTTTAGATAAAAGAAACTAATTTATTAAGCATATTAATGCATTAATTCATATTTTAAAGAAAATTTAATCTGTCCCAACAATTGATAGAGGTGTTAAATTTGGTACCCTAATGTTATTAAATTAATCAATTCCATTTATAAATTTCAAGTCAATATGACAATCTAATTTCGAACATACTGTTTTACTCTACTGTATATGTCAAATATATAGAATAAACATTTTTATAATAATATATTGTTATATAGTAATAATAAAATTAACATTATCAATACTATTATCTTATAATATTATTGATAATATTAATTACTAGAATTAATATCATTAAAATAATATAAATGATTACTACTTCAATAATATTATAAAGAAATTAATTATAATATTATTAAATTTGCATTTCTTTATACAATTATTATAATACTATTAGTTATAATTATTATAAAACTATATTGTTATTATTATAAAAATAATGATATTATTATAAATATTATATATTTTATTTCAAAATGTTTTAATATTTTAATTTGTAAAAAAATACTAAGAAAATAAACTGTAAAAATTTAAAAACACATATGAGAAATTTTTTTCTAATAAATATCATATTATTGAAACTTATTATGATAATTATGGTATTCATAATATAGATGAAAGTATTAGGACATATCTTCTTATTCTTATACTTTATATATATGAATAACTTTGAGTTAGTTGGTTGAGAGATAGAATGATAGTATTTGAAATTGAAATATGAAACAGAGGATAATCTAATTTTAGTGGATGAAGGACCAAGTTAATCAAATGAAATTAAAGTTAAATAGTAAACTTTTAAACACTCAATGTTGTGATGAATGAATCTCGTAAGCCAACAATCTCCAAGTTTATAGTATAAAGTTTGTATATAATATTTTAAATGAAGAGATCTTAGATGAAAATAAGATGTTGTTGTATAAGATATTTTGAAAAATTAAAGTATTATCTTCTGCATCAATGACATACAGAGTTTTACTTAACAGAATATCTACTAAGGATAAACCTAAAAATTAGAGGTGTGTATTTGAGTAATAAGCCCTGTGCATTACATTGAAGAGAAGCAGGAAAATGTTTGTCATTTTTTTTATAAAGTGTAGTGTATTATTAGGAGAGTGTGAGATCCGTATTATTCAAGGGTTAGAATCTGTACAGTACTACATTTTCTAATTAAACAGAATTTTTATTTTGGACTGTTACATTAAGAAAAATAAGGTTTAGGATACTGTATGGTAGTGTTTCTTTGGATACATAGGAATAACCTCATCTCATCTTCAGACATTTTAAAGTTCATGTAGAGGAAAATTTTAGTATGACTTAAGTTAATGCATATACTTGGATAACAAATCTTAAAACAAAATTTTCTTATTCTGATTGGTGCCTAAACCCGTGCATGTATTTAGAATCCTATATTTGACTCTTTGGTGAAGAAGTAAAGATATTGTTTTAAAGTGTATCACTATTAGACTCTATAGTAAAGGTATTTGTATATTCAATGTTGGAACAAAAGTTATACACTGTCTTTACTGGAAACTGGTTGTACTAATTATATTGGGAGAATTGTGGAGTTTACCTGCAAGAAAGACTCACTTGTATTGTTACTTTGCAGGTTAATTGAAATTAGTATTCTTAGAAGTAATGACATGACAAAGAAGATACTATTAAATCTAAAGGATGAAGAATAGTTTACAGAAATCTAACATTGCAAGTGAGCATTCAAAATATCAACATTCACAAATAAATGGAACTTTCAAGAGAAGTGGAGTAAAAGATTTATTTGATCTGAATGAGAAAAAGTTAAACTTATCTAAGTTATTTGAGAGACAAATATAATGATAGGACCAAATTATGTACTTCCCTGTATTGATTACTAATGACTTTTATAAATGATGTAAAAAATATGGTCTGTGTGTTTTGGAGAAATTATCGTGGTAGATGCAGTTAGTTAGATTGATTGTTATACAGGAGAACAAATAAGCTATGAACAATTTATTTATTCATGTCAATGAAAAAACATATCTTCTCACTGAAATTGTTCCTTATTTTAGAATATAATTAATTTATAGACGATTTCATGTTCGGAGACAAGGTAAACATATTATTGAACATGATCAACTGTTCAAAAAAAAAAAAAAACACTCAAACACTGCATGCATAAACATCAGATACAAGTAGAGCAAGACATTGCTCTCTCTCACAACAACAGAACCAAACAACGTGTCAAACTACAAACACTCCTTATTTCATTTGCACTTACTTCAGACAAACCCAAGAGAATTGAACTCAACGGCTCATGCCACCTTCCACTGCCGGTGCTGAAGTCACGCCACGCGTATACATTTCCAGATTCCCTTCCCAACCTATGCATGCAACCACAATCACTTATGAACAACTCATGAAGGAAAATTATCAGAAAAGTTAACAAATTTTTAGCACTTAATTAATTACCAGCAGACATGCCAAATCCACGGGCTTTGAGCTCCCGATACTCCTGGCAAATGGATAAATGGAGGCAAAAAAAGCTCACCAAACAATCAATACAACGGTGACCCTCGATCCCATAAATCTCTCTCAATTTCGCACGATACAACCACGCGTAGATACAGCCTCCCACATGAGTAAAAGCAGCAAGTAGATAGAACAATGATCCATGCAGCCAACAAGCTGCACTAACAAAAATCAATTGACAGAAACAAAAAATGAAGAAAATAGCATGGTGGTGGGAATTTATTAGCTCAATCACACACTTACAATTTGAGCCTTTGTCTAGGATCTCAGCTACCCTTCCAAAGCTAACACAGGGGCACCAAAGAGTGAGGCAACCTGGGGAAAAAGAGTGAAGATCATAAAAGGGTAGCTTAATTTGTTTGATATATATGAAGCAAATAATTAAGTGTGTATTATATGGAAGAGGGAAAATGAGTTGATACAGGAACCGCAGTCTGAGAAGCAGTCGCATAAACCAGTGGACCATGACCCATTAGAGACGTTCTCATCAGACATTTTTTAAGGGAATTTGTGAGTGTGAAGTACTGTGACTGTGGTGTGAAGCATCAATGGATCGCTATTAAATACAGGGAAGAAGGGAAGGCCAAGCCAAGGACAAAAACAACGAAAAAAAAAGTATTTACAAATTAAAAAATATTTTTAATGATTAATAAAAAAATAATTTCTAAAAATTAACCTATATATAATTATTAATATTAATTTATGAAAAAAAAAACTTATTTCATGTTTTTAAAATTGTCTATAGAAAAGTTTCTCTTAGAAAATAATATACTATTTACACACTATTCACCATTAGATTCTTGTTATAAAAATCGAACTATTTGTCTAACAATAAAAATAATCAAAGAGAAAAAAACTATAAATATTATATATATAATTTTATCTAGTTTCACTTAGGATAAATCTAAATAGATATGTTTTAAAATACTTTAATGTATATTGAAAAATTAAATATTAGATGATCATACTAATATTGTTTTATCCTTGTTAATTTGTTTTAATGAATAAAAGTGTGATTTTAATACGAGATACTATATAATTTATCCTATTTGTATAAATTTTAAGTTATTTGAATATAATTATATACATAAAAATACGTGGTTACAAGGAAAAACCCAACACACAAACCCCCATAATCTACTTTTGACTCGAGTTAATTAATGAGTTGTTAGGCAACACAAATCGTGGATTGGCTGATAATTTTTCTCACACTTTTACTAGTTTAACGTGCTTTTGCTACGCCATTTTTTTTAATACCCTATATTTATAACTTGTACGATAAAAAGATTTTACCGAGAAAATAGGTCTCCATTGGATAACTTTTAGAACATTGAAAAGAATCAACGTGTATCAGTAATTTGCTAAAAGAAAATACTTGACGCGCAATATATTTAGCATTATTAACATATATATTATATTATATTGTGAGTTGTTTAAGCATGAATCTGTGATGGATGAAAGATGCAGCAGTGCAGAGAAGAGTCACGGATATGAAACATATTAGAGAGAAGACGCATGCCTTTCTTTATCTTTATTGTTTGAAGTACCTAATCCTAGTATACATGCAGGACCACCACTCACAATACTCCAACCTTTGTCATTCATCCTTCTGATTCTTCTTCAGCATAGTCTGATAAGGTAGCTTTGGAGCTTTGTGGCGAAGGCAGAAATTCATAGCTGGATCTGTTGGATCGCAATTAATATTTCCGATCATGTATCTGCCAAATGCTTAAGCTCTTTTCCCAACACTTTTTACTTTCTTCTTCACTGTGCTGGCCCCACTCTACCACTCACTTTCTTTACGATCTTCTTTCATAAAATTCACCTTATATATTACATTCATCGTTGACTTTTTTAATTTTAGAACACGGTTTTGACATACTTTTTAACTAATTCAGGACATCAAACTAGTTTCATTATATTCACCTGCATAAAATCAATTAGTAAAAACATTTATTAACCACATATACTACTTTGCAACGTCTGGGATAAGTTTGACTCAAATTTCTATTAGAAAAGCTTTTAATACAAGTAATCTATAAAGCTAAAATTCATCATCTAAAATCGAAAGCCGTCATTATTTTAAAAGGATCAAGATTATTTTAAATTTAAATATTAAAAACAACATGTAGTTCTAAAATTCATGTGAAAGTAAGAATTTACTTTCTTTTGTATTTATTGTTTAATTATGAAGAAAAATCAACATAAATAATCAAGCTATAACTTAGTGATGACGTCATTAAAAGGAACTATATTTCCGTGAAGAAGGATATCTACAAATGATGATGTCAGGTCAGCTAGAGCTACAAGGAATAGCAGCTTTAACACGTATTAAATTCTTAAGTAAACACAACAGATATTAATAATACTGTAAAGGGAGTAATTATTATTCCCTAAATGTATCAAATTCCAGATCATACTGCGATGAAGGAATAAAGTAAGAAAAGATGAAGAGCAGTCAATCTTGAGTATACAGAAACTATTCAATCTGCAGTAACAGAATCATATTGAACAAGCAACAAACAATTTGTGAATATTTGGCAAGCATAGAGAGAGAGAGAGAAAAAAAATGTCACTCGCTAATTGCTAAGCTCTAATACGTAAATGGTAATTGGATTATTTTAGAAACTTTAAGGAATTTATAAATAGTAATTATTTTTGAAAAAAAAAATTATGCTGTAATATATCCTCTATAATTTATTATTGTATAAGATAAAGTTTCCTTACAAGTATCGATTTTAGTTTTTTCACGCTGAACCAGCTAGGTTTTACTAAAGCTTTTTATTTTTCAAATAAATAATAATTTAGTAATTTCAGATTAAATAAATATTTATAAGTAATATTACTTAAATATTTTATTAAATTATCATTACATGTAAAAACTATTTATTTTATTTTCTTGTTTCTGTTAAAATCCTCCATTTGTACAACAAAAAGATTGGGTGAAGTTAACTAAAAGTAATAAAAGAAAACTATATTTTTAAATGAAGGAACATAAACTTTTTCAGGAAGTATGAACTGCCCCCCTGCATTTTGTTTAAAAAGTGGAAAAGTTTTAAACTTTAAATAAGTCTTTTTGAAATACATATTTTGTAGAAGTAAATATTTTTTTCTTAAAAAATAAAAAAGACATATGTTATTTATATAAAATATAAGAAAAAAAATCCCGGCGTATCCTACAGAAAATTTAATCGATTATGATGCAACTTAATGAATTTGTATGTTTTGATTATTATTATTATTATTATTATTAATGAATTTGCGCGTTTTAATCTAGCCTATTTTACAGCAAAACAAATCTGATCTTACAGCAGAAATTAAATAGAACTATACAGTTTTTTTTATTATTAAACAACTTCTCCTTTTACTATTTTCTTTTGCCTAAGTTTATTTTCTTTCTTTCTTTTAATTTCTTTCCTCTTTACCAAAGAAAGTCTTATTTCTATCTCATTTAATGCGTGCAGACAGCCACATTAAAATGAGATGAGTTTACAAAGATTATTTTAAGGTTTAAATAGTAAAATTACATTAAAAAAAAATCAGAAAACAGAACTTTATAATTCAGAAATTATTACTTAAATTGATAAAATATAAATATTGAATGTGTCCATAGTAGTAGTGAAGTATATATATAGGGTGGTGATAATTTAACACCATTATTTATTATTCACTTCCATTTAATATTATAAAATATTATTATTTTATTAATATATAATATTTTATTAACATAATAGTATTAAATAGATGTTATTAGGAACATCAGTTCAAACTACTCTTTCCCATATATATATAGTTTTATTAGATGAAAGTGATAATTGATTGTTTTTATTTCTTTAACATATTTCATGTTTTGACATGCTAATTATAAAACAAAATATTCTGACCTCCAAGTTTTCTTACCCAAACCCTACTCCAAAACCAAAATGTTTGGTTATCTGTTTATTAGTCCACTCAACACTGAGACTGACGCATTGAAAAAAATATTACTACTGACTTTTCTAACATATCATTTTTTTCTTCTTGGAATTGATGTTAATAAACTCCAAAACATTAAATGTTTTAGTATATGTGAGAAACAAATAAAGGGAAGAGAAAAGAAACAATAATTTTTTCATTAAAGAATTGTGTGTCAGAATACAAAGGAAAGCAACAGAAACGGGAGAAACAAACAGCTGGATTACACATATGCTAACTAGACTACTGATACACAACCCCCTTTGATTAGGTGTATTAGATTCCACATGAATATTTCGTTGAATAAACGCAAACTGAATCATGCCTAAAACTATACAATTCTGTTATACGAAAGATGTTCCTTGAAAATACCATGACTTCCTGGCCCAAGTAATACCGTACTATGTCTCTTCAAATAACATTTCAATTACTGGTTCAGTTTAAAAAATTAGAGGAGTCCACCTGCAAAACTCATAAGCAAGTAAATTTCCTGGAATATACCATATCGTGGACCGCGTCTGCACAAAACTTTTGAAGATGGAATTGGTCAAAGATAACATCAAACCAAAGAAGAACAACCTGTGTTCAAGAATGCTTGATATTTTCTTATGTCCATCCCACGTGGTACAATGTAGCCATCATGTTATAATATTTGGTTGTTATTAAATAATGATGGAAAAACAATTGCACGCGCTTATCCAACCCCATACCTTGACCTGCATCTAATTGAAGCACACCCAAACTTCACATTATTCAAATTCACACCCTTTATCCAAAACCAACGGATCCAACACCTATATTATCTGCTACTTGATCCAACACCACAAGACCAGTGTTCCTTTTCTGCTGCAGCATTATGTATGGAACAGACTCAGATCCAATGAAGCCAACGGCAACCGGTTTCCCCGTGAGCTACAGCACTTCAACAACCTACACCACCACCACCAACGACACTTCTTCCTACACTCCACCGCCACCCCCTCCGCCCAAACCTATTGTTGAATGGTCCACCGGCCTCTGTGATTGCTTTTCCGATTGTGGAAACTGTAAGTTCCATTCACTTCTGCTATTTCCTATATATATCACTGATTTGTTGCAATTGGATTGGTGGGTTTATGAAATTTGTGGTAAATAAATAATTTGTATCAGGTTGCATAACGTGGTGGTGTCCATGTATCACCTTTGGACGGATTGCGGAAATCGTTGACAGGGGATCCTCATGTAAGAAACTGTTTATTTACATCTCACAACGATTAAGTTCAGTACAATCTATGATGAATGAATGAGTGATTGTTTGATCTGTGTTGTGATTTGTAGCATGTGGTTCTAGTGGGGCTCTGTACACGCTTGTTTGTTGTGTGACATGTTGTGCTTGCGTATACTCCTGCTTCTACCGATCCAAGATGAGAAGACAGCATGGTTTGAAGGGCAATGGTTGCACGGATTGCTTGATTCATTGCTGCTGCGAGCCCTGTGCTCTCTGTCAGGAATATCGTGAGCTTGAAAACCGTGGCTTTGACATGATTATTGGTATCCACCTATCAACTTTCTTCATTTTTTTTTAATATGGAGTGTGTTTTGTGGCTCCTTCTTCAGTAATTTTCTGAGGGATTTTTCTTATGGGAGTCTAATTTAATATAGCAAAAGGAAATTCATTTTTTTTTTTGTCTAATTTGTTTTGGTTGAACTTGGTATGGTTAGGGTGGCATGGAAATGTAGAGCAACGAAGTCGGGGAGTGGCCATGACTGCTGTGGCAGCTCCATCAGTCGAACAGGGCATGAACCGTTGAAGTGAGGTTCTATATTCATAGTAGTGTGTTAAACTTGAAGAATAATGTTTCTAGACTCAGTTATTCATTTTTCCCTCTTTTCATACTAATAGTTGGTAACTAGTGTCACAGTACCTCTATAGCTTCTAATATCTTTTTTTTTTTTTTCCTTCTTTCTCTCTGAACATGCTCCCAAAATCTGAAGTCACCTTTTTGTTGGGCTTTGTGGAGGCTTGATTTGAGTTAGGCCCAATTAGACAGTAACCCTAGTTTCTCCCTATAAATACACAACTTGTATTTGTAATCTTCAGCAATCACAAGTGAATAAAATTC
>Ga0099824_1004023_pt1 | contig 21275 bp, 19 predicted proteins | sample SiratrowhiteBW_FD_76837 | JGI IMG/M metagenome (GOLD analysis project Ga0099824, IMG submission 76837) | Root nodule microbial communities of legume samples collected from California, USA - Siratro white BW | ecosystem: Host-associated > Plants > Roots > Nodule | place: USA: California... | reverse complement strand
GACTTCACCGAGAAGCCGCGTGTCTCCATGGCGCGCGACAGGCGCTCCAGGAACGGCTTGTCGTCCTCGACGATGAGGAGCGATCGGTCGGTGTGCTCATTCAGTTCAGCGATGGCGTTCACGGTCGATTTTTCCCTGTGATAGACCGCCATTATATGGGGTCGCAGTGCGGCGCTGCCAAGGCAGCCGAAAGTCGCGGCCGCTGCATGTGTAATGCCAGACGTGCGATTGAGAATTGTTCTTAAGACGCGCTCTCGCCATCCGGCGCGGTGCCCTCGAAGCGCTCGCGCGGCCAGACGATCTGAGCGACCGCGCCGTGATCGGGAAACACGCGGTTGGTGAACGACACTTTGGCACCGGTGCGTTGCAGGAGCGTTCTTGCGATGAAAACGCCCAGACCAAGGCCTCCGCGCGCATTTTGGGCCTCGTCTGCGCCCCGGCGGCGCGACAGATAGGGCTCTCCGATCCGTTTCAGCATGTCAGGGGCGATGCCGGGACCGTCATCGGAGATCACAATCTCGACAGTTTCGGCATTCCACCACGCATTCACCTCGACCGTTTGATGCGCGAAATCGACGGCATTTTCCAAAATGTTTCCGACGCCATACAGGATCGCGGGGTTGCGGGCACCGATCGGCTCGGGCGTCGCTGCGACAGCAAGCCGCACCTTGATGTTGACGCCGAAGTCGCGATGCGGCGCCACCGCCTCCTCGATCAGCGTCGACAGCTTCATGTTGTCGAACGGCGCGCCGGTCGATGAGAGCTGCGCGATCTTGCTCAGGATGTCGCGGCAGCGCTGCGCCTGCTCGCGCAGGGTCTTCAGGTCGCCCGTGAGGCTCGGGTCGTGCACCTTCTTTTCCAGCTCGCGCGAGATCAGGAAGATCGTCGACAGCGGCGTGCCAAGCTCGTGCGCGGCGGCGGCGGCAAGGCCGTCGAGTTGGGTCAGGTGCTGCTCCCGCGTCAGCACCAGTTCAGTTGCGGCCAGCGCGTCGGATAGCTGCCGTGCCTCCTCCGTCACCTGAAAGGCGTAGAGGCTGGTGACGCCGATTGCGAGCAGGATCGAGAGCCAGACGCCGAGCAAATAAATCGGCGGCAGCACCAACGGATCATCGGCGTCCCACGGCAGCGGAAGGTGATAGAAGAACAGCGCCGAGGCGCAGGCGACGGCAAGGCAGCCAAGCGCGATGGTCAGCCGCACCGGCAGCACCGTCGCCGAGATCAGCACCGGCGCGAGGAACAGGAACGAGAACGGGTTCTGCAGGCCGCCGGTGAAATAGAGCAGCGCGGCAAGCTCCACGATGTTGAGCGCGAGCAGCGCTGCGGCATGGGTCGGCTCCAGCCGCTGCATCGGATTGAAGGCGATCTGCAGTCCCAGGTTGAGCAGCGCCGAAAATGCGATGATGCAGACGCAAGGCACGATCGGAACGTCGAATTCCAATCCCTGGGCGACGACGAAGATCGCCACCAGTTGGTCAAGCGCGGCCAGCCACCGCAGCCGCAGGATCGTATCCAGGCGGACATTGCTACGTGGCTGGCGGAAATCGGAGGTGGCGACGTCGGTCATATCCGGACCTTAGCTGTGCTATGGGTAGCGCACAAATTCGCGACTTAACGCAAGGAGCCGGCGCAAGCCTTGCGCTTATTGTCGCAATGGCTCAATGAACGGCCATATGCAACAGAGAGAGACAGGTCAGGGGCAACCGCCGGCGGCCGATCTGGGCGGATCGGCGGCGATCGACGTCGCGCATCTGGTCAAGGTCTACAAGACCACCCGCGCCGTCGACGACATTTCCTTCCGCATCGCGCGCGGCAGCATCACCGGCCTGCTCGGCGGCAACGGCGCCGGCAAGACCACGACGATCGCGATGATCATGGGTCTGGTGCTGCCGACCTCGGGCCGCGTTCGGGTGCTGGGCGCTGATATCCCCGAACAGAGCTATGACGTGCTCGGCCGGATGAACTTCGAAAGCCCCTATGTCGACATGCCGATGCGGCTCACCGTGCGACAGAACCTGACCATCTTCGGTCGCCTCTATGCGGTGAAGCATTTGCGCGAGCGGATCGACCAGCTTGCCGCCGATCTCGACCTGAAGGACTTCCTCGACCGCGCCAACGGCAAGCTCTCCGCCGGGCAGAAGACGCGCGTCGCGCTGGCGAAGGCACTGATCAACCAGCCGGAACTGTTATTGTTGGACGAGCCGACCGCGTCGCTCGATCCCGACACCGCCGACTGGGTGCGGCAGCATCTGGAGACCTATCGCAAGACTCACAACGCGACGATCCTGCTCGCATCGCACAACATGCTCGAGGTAGAGCGGCTGTGCGACCGGGTCATCATCATGAAGCGCGGCAAGATCGAGGACGACGACAGCCCCGACGGGATCATGGCGCGCTACAACCGCGACACGCTGGAAGAGGTGTTTCTCGACGTCGCGCGTGGCCGGGTGCGGGAGGGTGCGACGTGAGCGAGCTCGTCAGCCGGCCGCAGCACAGGATTTCTCTGCAGCGCATCAACGCGATGGTGCTGCGCTATTGGTATCTGTTGATGTCCTCGTGGCCGCGGCTGCTGGAACTGGTCTACTGGCCGGCACTGCAGATCATCACCTGGGGCTTCCTGCAGACCTACATCTCGCAAACCTCGGGCTTCTTCGCGAAGGCCGGCGGCTCGCTGATTGGCGCCGTCATCCTCTGGGACATCCTCTTCCGTGGACAGCTCGGCTTTTCGATCTCGTTTCTGGAAGAGATGTGGGCGCGCAATCTCGGCAACCTGATGATGAGCCCGTTGAAGCCGATCGAGTTCCTGCTCTCGCTGATGATCATGAGCCTGATCCGGCTCGCCATCGGCATCGTCCCGATGACGCTGATGGCGCTGTTCTTTTTCGGCTTCAATTTCTACGCCATTGGCGTGCCGCTGATCGCCTTCTTCTGCAATCTGATCTTCACGAGCTGGTCGGTCGGCGTGTTCGCCTCGGGCCTCGTGCTGCGCAACGGTCTCGGCGCGGAAAGCATCGTCTGGACGCTGATGTTTGCGGTGATGCCGCTCGCCTGCATCTATTATCCGGTCGAGGTGCTGCCGGTTTGGCTGCAATACGTCGCCTGGACCTTGCCGCCGACCTATGTGTTCGAGGGCATGCGTGCGCTTCTGATCGACCACGTCTTCCGCGCCGTCCTGATGATCGATGCGCTGCTCATCAACGCGGTGCTGTTCGCCGCATCCTTTGCGATCTTCCTTGCCCTGTTGCGCAGTGCCAAGCGTCACGGATCGCTGCTCAGCGCTGGTGAATAAATGTCACTTTCCCAAGGAATTTCGCCCTTTTAGGCGAATCCTGCCCCCAAATGTGTCCAGCGGCGCATTGACGCATTATTTCGCATTGGTCAGTATGCTGCGGCGCAAAACAGGGGTCTGAACGACGATGCCGATTGGTGAATTTGGCGGTGCCCCGCCACTGGTGGCGGACGGCAGTCCGGCACTCACAACGCCGCTCTACTGGATGTACGAGATGGCGCATGCCTCGCTCAATCCGGCGCGCGCCGTAACCGACGCCACCAAGATTCTATTCCAGAACCCGCTCAATCCCTGGACGCACACCGAGTTCGGCAAATCGATTGCCGCCGCATGCGAACTGTTCGAGCGCACCACCCGCCGCTACGGCAAGCCCGAATGGAACCTGCCGACGACCGAGGTCAACGGCATCCGCACCGCGGTCGAGGTCCGTTCGATCTGGGAAAAGCCATTCTGCCGCCTGCTGCATTTCGATCGCAAGCTGACGCGGCCGTTGCGCGCGCCCCAGCCGCGCGTGCTGATCGTGGCGCCGATGTCGGGCCATTATGCGACGCTGCTGCGCGGCACGGTCGAGGCATTCCTGCCGACTCATGAGGTCTACATCACCGACTGGGCGGACGCACGGATGGTGCCGCTCGCGGCCGGCCGCTTCAATCTCGATGACTATGTCGACTACGTCATTGAGATGCTGCACACCCTCGGCGGCAACATTCATGTCATCGCGGTGTGCCAGCCCTCGGTCCCGGTGGTCGCGGCCGTGTCCGTCATGGAAGCCAACAACGACCCCTTCGTGCCGCTGTCGATGACGCTGATGGGCGGCCCGATCGATACGCGGCGCAATCCGACGGCGGTCAACAACCTGGCCGAAGAACGCGGTATCGACTGGTTCCGCAACAATGTCATCACCAAGGTGCCGTTCCCGCATCCCGGCGTGATGCGCGACGTCTATCCGGGATTCCTGCAGCTCAACGGCTTCATCAGCATGAACCTTGATCGGCACATGGACGCGCACAAGGCGCTGTTCGCCAATCTGGTGAAGGGTGACGGCGATCTCGTCGACAAGCACCGCGAATTCTACGATGAATATCTCGCGGTGATGGACCTCACGGCGGAGTATTATCTGCAGACCGTCGACCTCGTGTTCGTCAAGCACGCGCTGCCGAAGGGCGAGATGACCCATCGCGGCAAGCCGGTCGATCCGTCGAAGATCCGCCGTGTTGCGCTAATGACGGTGGAAGGTGAGAAAGACGACATCTCCGGCCTCGGTCAGACCGAGGCGACGCATGCGCTCTGCACCGCGATTCCCAATCATCGCCGCGTGCACTACGTGCAGAAGGGGGTCGGCCACTACGGCGTGTTCAATGGCTCGCGTTTCCGCTCCGAAATCGTGCCGCGCATCTCCGATTTCATGGTTTCAGCCGCCAATACGCGGCTTTCCCTGGTCGCGGCGGCCGAATAGGTATCATTTCGGCTGCGATTTCGGTCGTGGCATAAGCTGCTGAATTGACTAAAAAAATTCCGATTCTAGGCGCGCTCAAGGGATGAGTATTCGCTCATTTCTTGAGCGTAGCTTCTAATCGTGATTCATTGGAAAAATTCCGGTTCCAGCCCCAGCCCATAGGGGGGCGAGAATCAACCGACCCCTGTATATTGGGCAAATGATTTGTTTTTGCGCCGAGCCATTCCGCTGCGGCGGATATGGCAGAGTTCGGGTGAACTCCTGCTCCCCGGACTCTCAGACATGGCTACTCGTGCGCTCCTCTATCGGCGGCCCGCCGAACCCGCGACCCTTTCGGTCAGGCACGGCTCTCAATTCTTCACCGTCAGGCTTCGCAGACACAGACGCGCACGCCGCTACACATTGAGAATTCATCCGACGGATCGTGAGGCGATCCTGACGATGCCGCCGCGCGGCACAATCGTGGAAGCCAAGGACTTTGCGAACCTCCATGGCGGCTGGATCGCCGCTCGTCTCGGTCGCCTGCCGAAGGCTGCGCCCTTTCAGCCCGGCACGCTGGTGCCGTTGCGTGGGGTGCATCATCGCCTCGTTCACCGCGCCGGCGAACGCGGCACGGTCTGGACCGAGACCCGCGACAGCGGCGAGAAGGTGCTGTGCGTTGCCGGCGGCGTCGAGCACATGGACCGTCGCGTGCATGACTTTCTCAAGCGCGAGGCGCGCAAGGACCTGCAAAAGGCCGCGCAGCTTTACGCCGCGGAACTCGGCGTCCGGGTGCGGCGGATCTCGATCCGCGATCAATCGAGCCGCTGGGGATCGTGCACCTCGGCCGGTTCGCTGTCGTTCTCGTGGCGCCTGATCCTGGCGCCACCCTTCGTGCTCGACTACCTCGCGGCGCATGAAGTGGCGCATCTCGTCGAGATGAACCACTCGCCGCGGTTCTGGAGGGTGGTCGACAAGATCTGCGTGTCGGTCGACCGCGCCAAGACCTGGCTCGACACTCACGGCAACGACTTGCATCGCTACGGCATTCTGGATTAGCCGACGGCAGTGTCCCAACTCGAACTGTCATCGCCCGCGAAAGCGGGCGATCCAGTATTCCAGGAACGTCTGTGTGTAAACCGAGAGCCCACGGCGTACTGGATCCCCCGCATTCGCGGGGGGATGACGATCACGTTGTCAATGGAAACGCTGCTGGTAGATGGGGTAACGGGGCCCGTTACTCCATCTACGAACTGAAAGCGCTCAGCGACGTCCACCGAACAGGCGATCCACCAGCCAGCCGTCCAATCCGGCGGCCGCTTCCGGCCGCGCATTCGAGTTAGGCGGGGCGACCGAGGCGCGCACCGGAGCCGGTGATCGATAATAGCCCCCGCCCGGTTGGGGCGCCGGGGCTGGCGCCGATTGCATCTGGGCCACCGGCGCTGATGGCGTCGTGATCTGCGAGGAGATCTGGACCAGGTTCGCCGGTCCCCAGTTGCCTTGCGAGTTCGGGATGGAAGCGACCGGCACGCCTTGATGCGCGGCCTTCATGAAGCGCGACCACACCTCGACTGGAAGACCGCCGCCGGTCGCCTTCCGGGTCGGCGTGTTGTCGTCATTGCCGAGCCAGACGCCGGTAACGAGATTAGCAGTGTAGCCGATGAACCAGGCGTCGCGATAATCCTGACTGGTGCCGGTCTTGCCGGCGGCCGTCCAGCCGGGGATCTCGGCCTTGCGGGCCGTACCGGAGATCAGGGTTTCCCGCATCATACTGTTCATCATCGCGTCATAGCGCGGCTCGATCACCTGGTTCGGCGGATCGGCCGGACGGTCGTAGAGAACCTTGCCCGTGCTGGTCTTGATCCTGGTCACCACATGCGGCGACACCGCGTAGCCGCCATTGGCGAACGGCGCATAGGCACCGACCAGTTCGAGCATGGACACTTCGGACGTGCCGAGCGCAATCGAGACGTTGGGTTCGAGCTTCGAGGAGATGCCGAGCCGGTGCGCGGTGCGCACCACGTTCTTCGGGCCGACTTCAAGGCCCAGCCGCACCGCGACCGTGTTCAGCGACATCGCCAGCGCCTGGGTCAGTGTCACCGAGCCGAAATATTCGTGGGTGTAGTTCTCGGGCTTCCAGCCCTTGATGTCGAGCGGGGCGTCCTGACGGATCGTATCCGGCGTCAGGCCGGATTCCACCGCGGTGAGATAGACGAACGGCTTGAAGGCCGAGCCGGGCTGCCGCTTCGCGGTCACGGCGCGGTTGTACTGGCTTTCGGCGTAGTTCCGGCCGCCGACCATGGCGCGCACCGCGCCGTCACGCGACATCGCCACCAGCGCGCCCTGGCTGACATTGAACTTCACGCTCTTGGCCGCGAGCTCGTCGATCACGGCGGCTTCGGCGATGTTCTGCAGCTTCGGGTCGATCGTGGTCTGCACCACGATGTCCTGTTCGATCTGGCCGACCAGATCGTCCAGCACCTCGCTGATCCAGTCGGCGACATAGTTGACGGTGCCGGCGCCGGCCGGCTTCACATTGAGCAAGGGCTGGCCCATCGCGGCCTTGGCCTGCGCCTCGGTGATGAACTTGGCGTCCGCCATCGCTGCCAGCACGACTTGTGCGCGCTGCTCGGCGCCTTGCGGATTGCGGTTCGGTGCCAGCCGAGACGGCGACTTCACGAGGCCGGCGAGCATCGCGGCTTCCGCCAGTGTGACGTCCTTCGCCGACTTGCCGAAATAGCGTTGCGCCGCGGCCTCGACGCCGTAGGCGCCCGAGCCGAAATAGACGCGGTTGAGATAGAGTTCGAGGATCTCGTTCTTGGAACGCTTGCGCTCCAGCCACAGCGCGAGCTCGGCCTCCTGCAGCTTGCGCTGGATGGTGCGCTCCTGCGTGAGGAACAGGTTCTTGGCGAGCTGCTGCGTCAACGTCGAGCCGCCCTGCGACACGCCGCGATGCATCAGGTTGGCCACCGCGGCACGCAGGATGCTGAACGGGTCGACGCCATAGTGTGAATAGAAGCGGCGGTCCTCGATGGCGATGAAGGCTTTCGGCAGATAGGGCGGCAGATCCTTCAACGACACGTTGGCGCCGGCCATTTCGCCGCGCTGCGCCAGCACGCTGCCGTCGAGGCCGACGATCTGGATGGTCGGCGGGCGCTTCGGGATTTCCAGCGACTGGATCGGCGGCAGATGCGCGCCGACCCACACCACGACACCGATCACTGCGATGCACGCCCACAGGCCGAGCACCGCGCCCCAGTAGAACAGGCGGCCGATGCCGAAGCCGCGCGACTTGCCGCGGCGCTTGCTTCCGCTGCGCGGGGCGCGCGGCTTCTCGCCGGATTCGCTCTTCTTGGGCTTGGATTTGGCGGGCTTGTCGTCGCTGCCGCCGGGAATGCGATCGTCAGGCGACAGGCGCAAATCGGCAAGCGCGGCTGGAAGCCCGAACAGCGGCTCCTTGCGCGCTCCGCCTTTTTTCCGTCCCCACGCCATAAGCAACGCTCACACCGGCGCTTCAGTTCTGATCGAATCAGAACTGAAGCTCTGGATTCTTGGTTTGACGCGTTTCCTTCACGCGAACCGGTGTCCACTTCGCTCGAAAACGCTCTCGTCCAGCGCGAAACTAGCGTTCCCGGTTTAAGGGGCGGTTACGCAAAGCTTAACGCGGGATTAGGAGGTGAGGCAGCGCGTGCTAGATAAGAGTGGAACAAGAAGCAAAGGAGCATCGCATGGGCCATATCGATCCGACCAAGGAAGTTTTCGCGCAATTCCGGGAGAGTAATCGGCCGGGCCCGATTCACATGCTCAACCTGGTGCGCTTGCGCGAATGGGCCGCCTAGCCCGATGGCCGCAAGGCGACCGGTGCGGAAGCCTATGCGGCCTACGGGCGCGAAAGCGGTCCGGTGTTCGAGCGGCTCGGCGGCCGCATCGTCTGGCAGGGCCGGTTCGAGTTGATGCTGATCGGCCCGCAAGAGGAGCGCTGGGATCACTGCTTCATCGCGGAGTATCCAAGCGTCGGCGCCTTCGTCGAGATGATCCGCGATTCCGTCTATCGCGAGGCGGTGAAGCACCGCCAGGCCGCGGTGGAGGATTCCCGCCTGATCCGCCATGCCGTGTTGCCGGTGGGGAAGAACTTCGGCGAGATTCCGAAGTGACGATGCCGGCCATCGGCTGATCTCGTCATGCGCGGGTTCGACCCGCGCATCCATCGGGTGAAGAATTCTTTCAAGTTGATGGGTCAAGCCTGCTCTATCGCCGTCATCCTGAGGAGCGCGCTCTTGCGCGCGTCTCGAAGGATGCACGGCCCGGCTGGTGGCCGTCGACCCTTCGAGACGCGCTACGCGCTCCTCAGCGTGACGATGATGGGTCGAATGGCGAGGCCCAAAAAACAAATCGGCGGCCCGTAGGCCGCCAATTGCATTTTCAACCTGTGCGAACCGCTAGCCCGCGGGGCCGGCGTCCTCGAGGATCGGGCCGAACAGCTCCCAGCGTTCGCCGTTGAACCGCATCATCTGAAGCTGCTTGTTGACGCGGTAGTCGTTCGGCGCGGTGTTACCCTTGATGCCGGGCAGCGCCATGTCGAGTTCGACGTTCTTCAGGTTGGTAGCCTGCTTCAGCACGTTCTCGCGCGTCAGGTTGTCGCCGCACTGCTTTAGGACATGCACCATCAATTGCGCGGTCGAGTAACCGTAGGTGTTGAAGTTCGAGTTCTTGTCACCGTCCGGGTAGTACTTGGCCATGAAGTCGAAGTAGCGCTTCATGCCCGGGTCGTCCTTCCACTGCGGATCGGCCGGATCCTTGCCGTAGTTGGTGCTGATCAGGCCCTTGGAGGCTTCGAGACCCGCCGGTTGCAGCACAGCGCCGACCGAGGTGGCGTTGATGTCGACGATCTGGATCGGATGCCAGCCCATTTCGTAGATCTTCTTGATCGCCTGCGCGGCCTGCTTCGGCGTCGAGGCTGAGAAGAACAGATCGGCGCCGGCATCCTTGATCTTGATGATCTGGGAATCGACGGTCGGATCGGAGACCTCGTAGGAGGCTTCGGCCACGATCATCTTGGCGGCCTTGTCGCCGAGGCCGGCCTTGATGCCGTTCAGATAATCCTTGCCGAGGTCGTCGTTCTGATAGAGCACACCGATCTTGGCGTTGGGATGCTCCTTCAGGATGTACTGGCCGTAGATGCGGCCCTCGACGAAGTAGTTCGGGTTGAAGCCAAGCGTCCAGGGGAAGTTCTTCGGATCGGTGAACTTCGAGGCGCCGGTCGCGGCGAAGAGCTGCGGCACCTTCTTGGCGTTGAGATATTTCTGCACGGCGGCGTTCGACGGCGTGCCGGCGATCTGGAAGGTCAACAACACCTCGTCGCTCTCGACGAGCTTGCGCACCTGCTCGACGGCCTTGGGCGGCGAATAGGCGTCATCATACTGGATCAGGTTGATCTTGCGGCCGTTGATGCCGCCCTGATCGTTGATCATCTTGAAATAGGCGGCCTGGGTCTTGCCGATGCTGGCATAGGCGGAGGCGGGACCGCTGAAGGGGACGGTCTGGCCGATCTTGATCTCGGTGTCGCTCGCGCCGGGATCGTACTTCTTCTGCGCGAGAGCCGGCGACGCCGCCAGCGCCATCGCCAGCGCCGTTCCCGTGACCAGGTGGAAAATCCCATTCCTCATAATGCTGCTTTCCTCACGTGATTGATGGTTGGCCGATGATCTCGTCCGCGGGACCAAATTCCCGAAGGGGCCATCGCTTGCGCCGGATACTGGCGGAACGCTTGTTGCAACGCAAGACGAGCGACGCCGAAAAGCTCAGCGATTTCAGTCAACCAAAGTAGGGGGCAGTGCGAAAGAAACGGGGGCAGCGGGCAAGTGCTGCGCTCCGTTTCACCCCGCCCCGCCTGCGGGTAAGGCGGAGTCTCAGCGCGGCAGCTACGTGCGCGCACATCCGCCGTCATCGCCCGCGAAAGCGGGCGATCCAGTATTCCTGAGGCAGTTGTAATTGAGCCGATAAGCCGCGGCGTACTGGACCCCCGCCTTTCGCGGGGATGACAGTGTGCGCAGTCTCGTCGGCGCGCGACCTACCCCGCCGGGCCCGTATCCTCGATGATCGGGCCGAACAGCTCCCAACGCTCGCCGTTGAAACGCATCATCTGCATCTGCTTGTTGATGCGATAATCCTTCGGTCCTGTGGTGATCGACATGCCGGGCAGCGCGAGAGACGGAACGAAGTTCTTCAGGCTGGTCACCTGCTTCATCAGGTTCTCGCGGGTGAGGTCGTCGCCGCACTGTTTGAGCACCTGGATCAGTAGCTCGGCGGTCGAATAGCCGTAGGTGTTGACGGTGTTGAGCTTGTCGCCTTCCGGGTAATACTTGTCCATGAAGGCGAAATAGGCCTTCACGCCCGGATCGTCCTTCCATTGCGGATCGGCCGGGTCCTTGCCGTAGTTGGTCGAGATGATGCCCTTGGAGATGTCGAGGCCGGCGGGCTTCAGCGTCGCCGACACCGGGCTCGCATTGATGTCGAGGATGTGGACCGGGTGCCAGTCGAGGTCCGCGACCTTGCGGATCGCCTGCGCGGCGAATTTCGGCGTCGAGGCGTCGTAGAGCAGATCGACGCCGGCGGCCTTCAGCTTGACGATCTGGGAGTCGACGGTCGGATCAGTCAGCTCGTAGGACACTTCCGCAACGATCATGCTCGCCGCCTTGTCGCCGAGCCCGCTCTTCAGGCCGGTGATGTAATCGCGGCCGAGATCGTCGTTCTGGTAGAAGATGCCGATCTTGGCATTGGGGTGATTGGCCAGGATGTATTTGGCGTAGATGCGGCCCTCGGACTGGTAGTTCGGATTGAAGGCGATGGTCCAGGGGGCGGCGATCGGATCGGAGAAGCGCGAGGCGCCGGTCGAGGCCAGCAGTTGCGGCACCTTTCTGGCATTCAGATATTTCTGCACGGCGGCATTCGACGGCGTGCCGATGATCTGGAAGGTGAACAGCACCTCGTCGCCCTCGACGAGCTTGCGCACCTGCTCGACGGCCTTGGGCGGCGAATAGGCGTCGTCATACTGGATCAGGTTCAGCTTGCGGCCGTTGATGCCGCCCTGATCGTTGATCATCTTGAGGTAGGCGGCCTGGGTCTTGCCGATGCCGGCATAGGCCGATGCGGGACCCGAGAACGGCACGGTCTGGCCGATCTTGATCTCGGTGTCGGTCGCACCGATATCGTATTTCTTCTGCGCGGTAGCTGAAGTAACGGACAACGCGATCGCAAGCGCACTCGCAGCGAGCAATTGCACGCTTCTCATGTCGTGACCTCCCATGTTGCCGATGATCTTGTCCGCGGGAAGCTTTCCCCGTCGGATGTCATCGTTGCGGGGATGATGGAGGAAGGGGTAGGCCATTGCAAGGACGCCGGCTGCGCGCAGTGTCGCGGGATTCGGGTGGACGCCGGCGGCGGGAAGGTGAAAGTATCACCGCGCCAGATCGATTTCCGTGAGATGACCATGGCCGTGCCGAAGACACCGCGAATCTTCAACCTCGATCGCCTCAAGACCCCGATCGGAACCGCGCTGCTGGTGACCGATGACGACGGCGTGTTGCGTGCGCTTGATTGGGACGACTACGAAGCGCGGATGCTCGACCTGCTGCGGCTGCACTATGGGGCGGTGACGCTGCGGGACGGCCGCCTGCCGCACGAGCTTCGCGACGCCTTGAGCGGATATTTCAAGGGCGATCTCGATCGGCTCGACGAGATCAAGTGGCGCGTTGCGGGCACGCCGTTCCAGCAGAAGGTGTGGCACGCGCTGCCGAAGATTCCAGCCGGCACCACCATGAGCTACGGTGCCCTGGCGGCGAAGCTGAAAGTGCCGAACGCCATGCGCGCCGTCGGCCACGCCAACGGCTCCAACCCGATCAGCGTCGTCGTGCCCTGCCACCGCCTGATCGGCGCCAACGGTTCGCTGGTCAAGTATGGCGGCGGACTGGAGCGCAAGCGCTGGCTGCTGCGCCACGAGGGGGTTGAGGTTTAGCGCGCTTGCGAAGAGCCGCCCGACGATTGATCAACGATCAATCCAGATCCTCGCTGGGCATGTTTCGCAGGTCGCGCACGATATAGAGGAATATAACCAGCGAAGGCACCCACGCGAGTACCGCTCCCACCAGCATCGCATCCACTGTCGTCATGGCGGCTCCTTTGAGCGTTCCTCGCTCGCGTCGCTAGATCAATTTCTTTGCTGCATCACTGGGTCGGGGCAGCGGGTAGAGCCATTTCCAATAGGCTCGGTTGCGCTCCAACTGCCGCTTGTAGGCCTCGCGGCACTTCGTCGAGCAAAACTGCTCAAAGTGCCAGTTGCGCCGAATCAGGCCGAAGGGGCGCCTGCACTCCGGATTGCCGCAACGGTTAGTCATGACGCGGCCTCCGCATTGGCTCGCTGCATCCAGCGAATGAAGTTCTGCTGACCTTTGTAGAGACACAGGCGCCCGCAGTAGCGTTCACTCGCCGGATTTCGCAGGGAGATGATCTTGGGATCTTCCCTGTCACACTCAGAGCAGCGCGGTTCTGCACGCATGGTGACCTCCCTCCGAGGAACGCCCATCTTTCGATCAAAGTGTCTGATGCTGTTTTGCCGCCGTCGTCCTCGAAACGACGACGGCAAGCCTTGCGCTGTCGTCGCGCGTCTTCAACTTGTCTAGATGTTTGCGGGGACTATCCTTGCGTATAGTCCGCCTGCCGCGTTCGGTTGAGCTCATTCGATCGCAGGTGCGCCGACCTGGGCGAGGGCGGTAACGAGGCATCTGATCAGAACGTCCCCGTCGAACGGCTTGATCAGAAAGCAGATCGCTCCCGCCTGCAAAGCGCGGACGCGATCGCTTTCGACCGAGAAAGCCGTGATGAAAATGAATGGAAGGCGCCGCCCGCTGTCAATCAGGTGGGCTTGCAGATCGAGGCCGCTCATGGCCGGCATCCTGACATCTGCGATCACGCACGATGTGTCGTCCAGGTAGGACGAACGCAGGAATTCCTCAGCCGATGCGAACGTATGGACCATGTAGCCAAGCGACCTGACGAGATTGTAGGTCGCAGCACGAACCGACCCATCGTCGTCGACGATTGATATGACCGGCGGGTGAGGCAAGAGGATCCTTCCTGGGGGCGACTAAGGGAGCGTTCGCAGCGTCCGGTGCGGTCTTGCTGTTCGCACAGTGCGTCGCGAAGCCGCGCCGGAGAATCATACTTAGGTTTGCGGCCTGCCGGATGCGGCCCCGATCCCGAGCATTTGCGCCATCCGCACCAGGTCCGGCAACGACTTCGCTGCCATTTTCCGCATGATGTGCCCGCGGTGGATCTTCACGGTGATCTCGGCCACGCCGATTTCGGCGGCAATCTGCTTGTTCATGGGCCCCGCCGTGACAAGGGCCATCACCTGCCGCTCGCGAGGAGTGAGGTTGGCGAACGCCGCACGCAGATCGGAAAGGACCTTTGCCTCGTCGCGGCGGCCTCTGTCGCGCTCGATCGCGGTCGTGACCGCATCCAGCATGTCCTGATCGCGGAATGGCTTGGTCAGGAAGTCGACAGCTCCGGCCTTCATCGCCCTGACGGTCATCGGGATATCGCCATGGCCCGTCATGAAGATGATTGGGATATGAATGCCGGCCTTTGCCAGCTCGGCCTGAAAGTCGAGGCCGCTCACGCGCGGCAGCCTGATGTCGAGGATCAAGCAGCTCGGCGCGTCCGGAAGCTTGTACTGCAGAAATTCATGCGCCGAGGTGAACACCTTGACGCGCAAACCGACCGATCGGAAGAGATTGCTGAGTGCATCCCGCACCGATGCGTCATCGTCGACGACGAAGACCATCGGTTCCTCGGCGCCTGCAGGAATGTGAGGCGATGCAGCGCGCCCGATCACGATGCACGGTCCTCCTGATACAATGGCAACGTGAACTGAAACGTCGCACCCGGGCCGGCACTATCGGCCATCGAGAGGCGGCCACCATGGGCTTCGATGATCGAGCGGCAGATCGATAGTCCCATGCCCATGCCGGCGGATTTGGTGGTGAAGAAGGCATCAAACAGCCGGTCGGCATTTTCGGCGGCAACGCCGACGCCGCAGTCACGGACAGTGACCAGGATATGCCGGGCTTCGTCCTGATGTGTTCGGATCACAAGCTCTCGCGGCCGGTTCGTGACGGACTGCATCGCCTCGATGCCGTTGATGACCAGGTTGAGGATGACCTGTTGTAGCTGGATGCGATCGGCCAGGACCAGCGGCAGCCCGGGCGTCAGTTCCAGCCGCAGCGACACCCGGTGGCTCACCAGTTGGTGCTGCACCAGACTGATCACCTCGTTGACGACGTCATTGATGTCGAGCGGCGCTTTTTGTTCGACCGTCTTGTTTACCAGCGCGCGGACGTGCTGGATGACTTCGCCCGCACGACTGCCGTCCTTGACGATCGCTTCCACCGCTCCGCGCGCTTCGTTGAGATCGGGAGGCGCCCGGTCGAGCCAGCGCAGACATGCGGCGGCATTGGTAACGACGGCAGCAAGGGGCTGGTTCACCTCGTGGGCGATCGACGCGGCAAGCTCGCCCAGCGCCGTCACGCGCGTGACGTGCGCAAGATTGGCCTGAGATTCGTGCAATTCCGCCTCGGCTCGCTTGCGTGCTGTGATGTCCTCGCATGCAATCAGCACGATCAATTGGTTGTCCGGCCGCCGCACGGCCTTGGCATTTTCACGAACCCAAAGCGGCGAACCGTCCTTGCGAACCTTCTGGATCTCCCAGCTATGGGTCTGGCCGATATTGTCGAGACATGCTGCCACATTGCTCTGGACCAAGTTCCGGTCTTTGGCGGCAAAAACGGTCAGGACCGATTGCCCGAGCAATTCGTTGACGGAGTAGCCCAGTTGCGCCGCGCCGAACGTGTTGACGGACAGGACGGAGCCTGTTGCATCGACCATGAAGTACATGACCGGGTTATGCTCGAACACCTCCTTCCATTGCGCCTCGCTGTTGCGCAGCGCCTCGATCGCGTGCTCTTCGTCAGCGAGCCAGCCTCGCCGCGTGTTTGCCACTTGCCTTGGAGGGGAACCCAGCAGACGCATCGTGATCAATGCGGCACCAAGCGCGGCGAGGAGCAATAGGACAGCAATCAGATAGGCAGGGGTCGCCGGCTGCGGACCGAGCACCAGCCAAATGCAGGCTGCCGTCCCGAGCGCCAGCACCATGCCGACGAGCAGCCACTGCTCGGCCGGCCACTTCATCGTCGGGTTACGCATCATCGGCAGCACAAAGCAATTGGCCATCGCGGGCCGCGCTGCGTCGCTAGGTGACCATTATCATCAGCGGCGACAACGTCGCCCTTCAAAAATATGCCGAATACTAGCAGCTTTCCGCCGCTCGAGCGATATCAAGCGGCAGCTTTCGCGATCTTCCCGCATGGGCTCGGATCGCCCGAGAAAACCCTCGCTCTCACTCCGGCTCAGGTCGTGCACTGTCCGACCTGGCCTCTGCTGTTCCAGGCAAGTTACGTTGCCTTCCGGGAGACAAACCTGGCAGCGCTCGAACCCCAAAAGCGGGGCCGAGGCCGATCAGGCCTGTGGTCCCAAGATCGCCGGTCACGCCGCAGGCTTCGCCGCCTGGTCCTCGCTCGACAGCAGATGCAGCACCGCGCTCTTGATCGCGGCCTGCCGGGTCGGCGCGGTGATCTGGGCGCCGAGCAGGTCGGTCACATAGAACACGTCGCGGGCGCGCTCGCCGAAGGTCGCGTCATGCGCCGAGGCGATGTTGAGGTTGAGCTTCGAGATCGCCGTGGTGAGCTGGTAGAGCAGGCCGGGCCGGTCGAGGCCGGAGACCTCGATCACGGTATAGCGGTCCGACCACTGGTTGTTGATGGTGACCTCGGGCTCGACGATGAATGGCCGCGCCTTGCTGCGCACGGCGCGCCGCGCCACCGCTTCGGGCAGCCTCAGCTTGCCCTCCAGCACGTCCTCGATCATCTGGCCGATCCGGGTCGCGCGGCGGCCCTCGTCCTCGTCGCGGTCGTATTCGCGCGAGATCGAGATGGTGTCGACGGCGCGGCCGTCGGTCGTGGTGTAGATCTGGGCGTCGACGATGTTGGCGCCGGCGGAGGCGCAGGCTCCCGCGATGATCGACAGCAGCCAGGGATGGTCTGTCGCCAGAATCGTCAACTCGGTGACGCCGCGGACCTCGTCGAACCCGACATTGATCGCGAGCTTGTGGCCGGCCTGCTCGCTGGCGCGGATGAAGCGCGCCTGGCGAATCTTGCGCGGCAGCTCGACCTTGAGCCAGTAGGCCGGATAGTGCCGGCCGATATAGGCGTTGAGCTCGGCTTCGGGCCATTCGGTGAAGGCGGCTCGGAATTCGGCCTGCGCCACCGCGATGCGCTGGGCGCGGGTCACCTCCGAGAAGCCGCCGGTCAGCACCGGCTCGGTCTCGTAATACAGCGTGCGCAAGAGCTGCGCCTTCCAGCCATTCCAGACGCCGGGGCCGACGCCGCGGATGTCGGCGGTGGTCAGGATGGTCAAGAGCTTCATCTGCTCCACCGACTGCACCACGGCGGCGAAATTCTCGATCGTCTTGCGGTCCGACAGGTCGCGCGATTGCGCCACCGTCGACATCGTCAGATGCTCCTCGATCAGCCAGGCCACCAGCTCGGTATCCGCTGCGGAGAAGCCGAGCCGCGGGCACAGCCGCCGCGCCACTTTGGCCCCCGCGATCGAATGATCCTCGGGCCGTCCCTTGGCGATGTCGTGCAGCAGCGTGGCGATGTAGATCACCGGGCGGTGCTCGGGTCGAATCTTGCGGCACAGGTCGCTTGCGACGGTGAACTCCTCGTTGCCGCCGCGCTCGATCTCCTGCAGGAAGCCGATGCAGCGGATCAGGTGCTCGTCCACCGTGTAGTGGTGGTACATGTTGAATTGCATCATCGACACGATCTTGCCGAAGGCGCGGATGAATTGGCCGAGCACGCCGGTTTCGTTCATCCGCCGCAGTACGATCTCCGCGTTGTCGGAGGTCAGGATCTCCATGAACAGGCGGTTGGCTTCCTCGTTCTCGCGGAGCTCGGTATTGATCAGCTTCAGCGAGCGCGTCACCGTGCGCATCGCGTCGGGATGGAAGGCAAGGTCATTCTGCTGCGCGAGCCGGAAGATCCTGATCAGGTTGACCGGGTCGTGCTTGAAGACGTCGGGGGCCGCGAGGTTGATGCGGTTGTTGTCGACAATGAAGTCGTCGCTGCCGGTTACCCGCCGGCGCTTGGCGCCGGGCCGGAAGCGCGCCACCATGCGGCTCAGCACCGGCGCGGGCTTGTTGTGCTCTTCTTCGAGCTTGGCGCACAGGATCGCGGTGAGGTCGCCGACATCCTTGGCGATCAGGAAGTAGTGCTTCATGAAGCGCTCGACGTCCTGCATGCCGGGATGCGAAGTGTAGCCGAGCCGGACCGCGATCTCGCGCTGCATGTCGAACGACAGCCGTTCCTCGGCGCGGCCGGCGAAGAAGTGCAGATTGCAGCGCACCGACCAGAGGAAGTCGGCGCAGCGGCGGAAGGTGCGGTACTCCTGCGCGTCGAACACGCCGCGTTCCAGGAGCTCGTCGGTCTCGCGCACGCGGTAGACGTATTTGGCGATCCAGAACAGGGTGTGCAGGTCGCGCAGTCCGCCCTTGCCGTCCTTCACATTGGGCTCGACCAGGTAGCGGGACTGGCCGGCGCGGCGGTGCCGCTCCTCTCGCTCGGCGAGCTTGGCGGTGACGAATTCGGATGCGGTGCCCTGCACGACTTCCTTGTCGAAGCGCTCGACCAGTTCGTCATAGAGCGGCCGGTCGCCGGTCAGGAACCGGGTCTCCAGGATCGCGGTGCGGATCGTCATGTCACCGCGCGCCTGGCGGATCGATTCGTCGACCGAACGCGTGGCGTGGCCGACCTTCAGCCCCATGTCCCAGAGGCAGTAGAGGATTGCTTCCGCCACCTGTTCGCCCCAGGCGGTCTGCTTGTAGGGCAGGATGAACAACAGATCGATGTCGGATTCCGGCGCCATCAGCACGCGGCCGTAGCCTCCGGTCGCGACCACGGCCATCCGCTCGGCGCCAGAGGGAATCGGCGAGGGATAGAGGTGCTTGGTCGCCGCCTCGTAGAGAAGGCGGATGATCTCGTCCTGCACGAAGCAAAGCCGTTCGGCGCAGCGGCGGCCGTGGCGGTCCTTCAGCAGCAGCGCCTGCGCCGTGGCGCGCGCAGCGATCAGTTCGGCCTTGAGCAGTTGCGCCATCGCGGCGCGAACTTGGTCCTCACGGCCGGCATGCTTCTCGGCGAGTGCATTGACCGCCGCGGTGATCCGCGCTGTCTCGAAACGGTCATCCGCCTCCGGGCGGATCTCGGCTACGACGCTATCCATGCTTCCATCCGATAACGGACCGGGCGTTTGCTGTCACTGACCAAAGTATAAGGACAGCAGCTCCATGCTGTTTCAGCGGCGAGGCGAGCAAGATCGTTCTCGCGCCGCCTTGCAAAGGGTAGAGATTTTCTCGTTGACCGCAAGACTAACACATTGAAATAAAAGGATGTTTTTTATCGGGTCAAGGAGAGCGGAATGTCATTGGTGTCCCGGCGCACGCTGGCCGCGTTGTTCGCTGTCTCGGCACTGTTTCCCGGCACGGCCTTCGCCGCCGATGCGCTGAAGGAGATCCGGATCGATTGGGCGACCTATAACCCGGTGTCGCTGGTCCTGAAGCAGAAGGGGCTGCTGGAGAAGGAGTTCGACAAGGACGGCATCAGCATCGTCTGGGTGCAGTCGGCCGGGTCCAACAAGGCGCTCGAATTCCTCAATGCCGGCTCGATCGATTTCGGCTCGACCGCGGGTTCGGCGGCGCTGGTGGCGAAGATCAACGGCAATCCGATCAAGTCGATCTATGTCTATTCGCGCCCCGAATGGACCGCGCTGGTGACGTCAAAGGATTCCAAGATCGCTTCGGTCGCCGATCTCAAGGGCAAGCGCGTCGCGGTGACCCGCGGCACCGACCCGCACATCTTCCTGGTCCGTGCGCTGCTTGCCGCCGGCCTCACCGAAAGGGACATCACGCCGGTGCTGCTGCAGCACGCCGACGGCAAGACGGCGCTGATCCGCGGCGACGGCGACGCCTGGGCCGGGCTCGATCCGATGATGGCGCAGGCGGAGGTCGAGGACGGTGCGAAACTGTTCTACCGCAAGGCGGACGCCAACACCTGGGGCATTCTCAATGTGCGTGAGCAGTTCCTGAAGGATCACCCTGACATCGTTCGCCGCGTGCTCGCCACCTATGAGGAGGCGCGGCAATATTCACTGGCGAGCTATGACGAGTTGAAGAAGACCTTCATCGCGGTCACCAAGCTGCCCGACGCCGTGGTGGACAAGCAGCTCAAGGAGCGCACCGAACTGACCCACAGCCGCATCGGCGCCCTGCAGCGCGAATCGATCCTCGCCGCCGGCCTCGCCTTGCAACAGGCCGGCGTGATCGACGCCAAGACCGACGTAAAGGCCGCGCTGGATTCGTTGATCGACGACCAGGTCCCGCTGCCGACGAACTAGCTACTGTCGTCCCGGACAAGCGAAGCGCGATCCGGGACCCATAACCAAAGGGTTTTGTCGTGAGACGACGCTGTGGCCCCGGCTCGCTCGATCTCCACGCGCGGTGGTTATGGGTCCCGGCTTTCGCCGGGACGACGCGGGGATGAGTCGGGGAGCTCCCACCTTGCAATCCCACGCGAAGAGTCTTTCCTGCGATGGCCATGACTGTTGACCTGCCTGCTCTTCGAGAGAGCGATGCGACCGCGACGCCTGCAGCGCCGGCGCGATGGTCGCGTTACGCACGGCTGGCGCTCGGACTGGCGCTCCCGCTTGTGCTCGCGCTGGGCTGGGAACTCGCGGTCTCTCTCGGCTGGTCCAACGGCCGGCTGGTGCCGCCGCCGTCAAAGGTGTTCGCGACCATCGTCGAGCTCGCCCGGAGCGGCGAGCTGACGCGTCATGTCCTCGCGACGCTGTGGCGCGTCGGCGCGGGCTTCGTGCTCGGCGTGGTCGCCGGCACGATGTTCGGCGCGATCTCCGGTTACTGGAATTTTGCCCGGCGGCTGCTCGATCCGACCGTGCAGGCGCTGCGTGCGATCCCATCGATCGCCTGGGTGCCGCTGTTCATCCTGTGGCTCGGCATCTTCGAGACCTCGAAGATCGCGCTGATCGCGGTCGGGGTGTTCTTCCCGGTCTATCTCGGCGTGATGGGCGCGATCCTGTCGGTCGATCGCAAGATCGTCGAGGTCGGTCGCGTCTACCGCCTGTCCGGCTTTGCGATGATCCGCCGCATCCTGTTGCCCGCGGTGCTGCCGGCCTATGTGGTGGCGCTGCGTGTCGGGCTGGGGCTGGGCTGGATGTTCGTGGTTGCCGCCGAGTTCATGGGGGCGTCCGAAGGGCTCGGTTACCTTCTGATCGACGGCCAGCAGCTCGGCAAGCCGGCGCAGATCCTCGCTGCGATCGTGATCTTCGCCATTCTCGGCAAGCTCACCGACTGGCTGATCGAGGTCGCGGCCG
>Ga0099824_1004021_pt1 | contig 21284 bp, 7 predicted proteins | sample SiratrowhiteBW_FD_76837 | JGI IMG/M metagenome (GOLD analysis project Ga0099824, IMG submission 76837) | Root nodule microbial communities of legume samples collected from California, USA - Siratro white BW | ecosystem: Host-associated > Plants > Roots > Nodule | place: USA: California... | reverse complement strand
GTTTTTTTTTTTTTTTTAAGTAAAGCATTTTTTTTGAGTGTGTATTTATTTTTAAAAAATTATTATTGAAAGGGGAAATTCTATAAAAAATAATTATTTAGTTTTTTTTTATAAAAATTTTTTTTATTAATATTAACATTTATTTTTTTTTTTTTTTTAAGTAAAGCATTTTATTTGAGTGTGTATAGATATATAAAAAATTATGATTGAAAGAGGAAATTCTATCAAAAATAATTAGTTAGATTTTTATTATAAAAATTAATTTTATGTAAAAATATGTATTCGTATTAATAATATGGTTATTATTTTTCATCTTTATTTTAAATTACTTTTTTTATATTATTAATTGTTGGCATGCATGTTGTCATAGCCTAATTAGTTTAGTAGTAAGCAATCAAGCTACTCTTTGGTAAAAGATACGATAGGTTCCCACTTAAAGCAATAAAATTGGAAATTTAACTGCTGAAAAAGTATTATTCTTCTCATGGATTGTGTATTTGGTAAAAGAAAATATAAAAGGAGTTGAGCAAAAATTAATAGTTCAAATGAGTTGTTATTGTCACTGTCTTTATAGTAATTTTTTTATTTTCTAAGATCTCTCTGTTTTCACCATTTTTCTTGTTTTTCTTTTCTTTTCTTAATTTTTTATTTTTTTGTATTTTGAGTTGTTTTCCCTTCATTCTTTTCTATGAACCTCTTACATAAAATATCATGTCTTTTTAAATAAATTTTATCACACAATAATAAATATGTTTAGACAATTCATATTTGAATATATTTAATTTAATATATATATATATATATATATATATATAATCATGAACTACGATATCTCATGAATATTAATATTTTAAAGATCAATAATTATATGTAACCACATAAAATAAATTTATAAAAAAAAACTATCTTAAAAAGAATTAAATGAAATGAAATAAAGGGAAGTGATACTTATTATGGTGGTATTAATTTGATTAGATTCAATAATCTGTGTATATACATATTTTTATTGTAAAAATATTTCAATTCCTTTTTCTACTAACATTGAAAATTGGAAATCATTATGTATTTGGCCTATTGAAAAAATTAATCATCTCTACCAATTTAATTCTAAAATAATTTTGATATTATTTGGTTATATTATTTTAAGTCTTTATTAGTATTTTGGAGAAATTTCAACTATTTATAATTGTTACTTGGATTCTAAACAACTTTTAAGTATGGGGAATTATTTCAACATAGATTTATTTAAATTTTATTATGATTGTTATTGATATTAAATTAATGGTACGTTAAAATTGAATTTAATGGATATTAAGATTTACATTGATCTTTTTTTAACTTCACAATGATTTTGAAGGTCAAAATGAGGAATTTTAATTATTTTAAATAAATTATATTTTTTTCTTTAAAATTGTGTTTTAAACATGTTAGAATAATTGATTTTGTTAGATTTTACTTTGGGAAAAAAATGTAATTTTATTTCGTTGAGTGTAGTGAGTTCAAGTAAAGACTTTAACCTTAAATACAAATAACTATTACATGTAGTCACCTTCAAGTAAGATCTTGAACCTTAAATACAAATTACTATTGTATGAGAAGTTATGAGTCACTCAAACTATGAGTCAAAACCTGAGTGAGAGAGAAGTATTGATTATCCTCTCATCTCTACAAGCTTCTTGGTAAACCAATTATTGATCACTAAATATTGGCCTTTCAAGAATTTTGAATGAGTCTTAATGTTTGTTTTATTAAGATGATAAAACCAAATATCATTTAAGAGATAGTTAGCTTGAGTTTGAAACCTGAAAACAAATTATATTTTAATTTAACTTATTGTTCAAGTCTTAACAAAATGTTTAAGCAATACAAGCTCAAATAATATAAGTTTTTTTCTCAAATGACACCAAGGGACTTGGGCAATGAGACTCCAATAGCATATTCTTACCTTTTTTTAAAAAAATCACTTAGGTAAAGTAGTTTCATTCAATAAACATTTTTTTACTATCATTCTCCATATTTAAAAGTTATTTTTCCTTAGCTTAATATTTTCAAAAGTTTATATTATGGTAGTGTAATTTTACTCAATTTTAGTTGTAATTCCTTTGTTTTATTCTATTAGAATTTTAGCTATGTGACATTGGTCTAAATTATTGTTACTTGTAAAGCAATATAAAACGGTTTTATACTCTCGTTCATTTACGAATTATTATTATTATTATTATTATTATTATTATTATATATATATATATATATATTATATATTATTACTTACTTAACTATAAATTATCATTATTTTATTTCCAAATTCTTTAAGGATTTATTATTTTTTAATTTATTTCAGTTTTCCGTTTTAAAATTAACAATTTAATTAACCCTACAGAGTCCTTTCACTTGCTTATTTTTATAGTCTTATTCTTTATCAAACCAGGTAATAAGAGCCAAAAGCCCCACTCACATAGTCTACTTAATAAAGGAGTTAAAATAAATAACAAAGAGAACTACTTATAAGTTACAAATGTATCAAATATTTTTTTTCTCAACTTATTAAAAAATTATTATCAACTCAATATTAATAATATTCAATAGATATTATCAACTCAATATTAATAATATTTAATTTCAATTTAATTAACGTAAGTTTTAACTACACTCTCATTATGAATATTTGGATTAAAATATCTTCATTTCATCCCAACCAATATTTTCATTTCCACCATTTGCATGATAATTCCAGCTCCATTTGAGTCAAAATTTTACTTGAAATTAAAAAGTGAAACTTTAACTCAGCCCCTCCCTAACAGGTATTTTTTGTCTATTATTCTTTTTTTCTATTGCCCGGTATTTTAATTGTTTGTAAGTACGATATAAAATTACAATTATATCGTGATGTTTAAGTTGGTATACTTTTTAAATAGTAAGAGTTCTGTTATACTATTTATTTATTTATTTTTAAGTTAGTTCAATCTTTTCAAGAGATATTTTATTTTTTATTATTATTTTTATGTTATAATTTTTCTGTTATAGGAATCATTAAATGGACTAAGTTAAAATTAAATCATAATGTTTGAATTATTATATTCTTAAATAAAAAGATTTGTAATCATATTTTTTATCTAATGATAAATATTCAATTTAATAATTTATATTAGAATTAACATTATAAGTTTAATTTTTAATTAAATAATTGTTACATATCTCATAACAAAGACTAAGTATATAAAAAAATAATAATCAAATCTTTATTATAAAATTAGAGACTTACTCACGAACAAATGACAAAAAAATATTTTGTCAAAGGAGAATTACAATTAAATTTATATGAAAATTATTATTTCTTACAATAATTTATGGATAAAAGTCTCATTATACTATAAATATAATAAATGTTGATTTTAAAAAATGTGGTAAATTTACTCTTATCATTTTGTTTCACACAATTTTTTATCAAAAAAAAATTAATTAAATAAAGTGAAACATTTTAAAATGTTCCAATTTTATACATCAGGTGGTCCAAAGCCTCACCACCAACCAAAATATTCATAATTACAATTTTTTCCACATATTATTTAATTAACATTTAATTTCGTATTATTATCGTTATCAACATCAATTATATGAAACAAGTTCCAACTTGTTTCCACCTTCTCCTCTTAGCATAGTTTTTGTCATCCCTACCACTCCAGTTCTACATACCAATATTTAAAAATGGAAATGCAAATGCATAATGCATTTTATTGCACAATAATGCAGATGTTACAACTCAAGCTATATCAGATAGCCAATGATTTGAGCAATATAATACACATGATAAATAAATTTAAAGAAAATGATGTATTTGTATTGAATGTCATTGAATTATTGGTGCAGAAAAATATTAAACCAGCATGATCAATATCATTTTTACTTCTTTAATCATACACATGTACAACAGCTACATTAGCAAAATACATGTAAATAAAAAGATTCGACATGTCTTTTCCTAATAATTTTTCTGATTATTTATTCATTATAAGTAAGGTGAGAACTAATGAATTTATACAAATACTAGTGAATTTATACTCATTTTCAGCATGGCATGTTTTTTTTATCTGTATAACTAGATTAAGTTGATTTAATTATTTTTAATTACAACATTTATAATTTAACCCACTCCAACTACTATATGATTGAGCAGGTTTAGATATCATTTTTAGTTAAATATTTAATTTTACAAATTAATAAATCACTTGTTTATTTCCATTGGGGTGCAACAATTTTCTTGACAAGATGTTTGTATGATGATTGAAATTTTAAATTTAAAAAATGATACTTTCTTTTATAAAAATAAATTATCTATTTTTTCTAAAAGTATTTATTCCATGTACAATACATACCAATTGAGTCGAAGGAAGAATGATAAAGTTGTATGAAAAATTTTGAAAATATAAAACATCGTTATTTGTTATTTGTATAATAATTTTGTGTTTGAAGATTCATTAAGGGCAAGCTATCAATATATAAAAGTTTGTTGATAAGAGAAATAATATTTGTTGGTTCAAGATGTATTTCTTATTAATATATAAAAGTTTGTTGATAAGATAAATAATGTTAGTCGGTTCAAGATGTATTGTCTATTAATCATATATAAAATCATCTAAGTTATTTATCTCTTTTTAATTTATAGGATCGTAAGCAATGTATGAAAATTGTGATCGGTGGTTAGAGTGTAAAAGTGTATATTGTAAAGAAATTTTTTAAGTTTTGACTTTTTTTTAATAAAGAAAAGTAATTTTGTATGAAGAATGGTGTGAATCACAATAATGTGAAAAATAATGTTATTTTAAAAACTCTTATATTTGGAGAAAATATTGCTCTAACTCAATTTAAAACACAATAAAATATAAGATTAATTTTCTTATTTTGACTGGTGTTTGGATCATATTATATATTTAAAATCATTAAGTTAAGATGGAAGGATCAACACTCCCTTTTAAGTTTTGAATGCAGTACAAATTAATATCTATCCAATCATATAGATGTTATAAGAGATATGTGTGTTCAATGATATAAGTGGGTCATGAAGAAATTTATTGTACAGAATAGATAAAGAATGAATAATAGTACAATTTAAGAAAAGAGTATGGATAAGTTAAGGGTTGGAATGAAAGACATGTAGTACAAAAGACAAAAATCTTGAAATTTATATGATTGTTATCAGAATTGTATTACTAGTATATGTAAATATAAATTAGAGTTAAATGATCATAGACATTGGGTTTGTATTGTTGGGTAAGGATATGTTCTGTTACACAATGATAGAAATAAAATGTTTAGATTCTTAAGAAGGAAGTTTTGTATAAAAATATCATGGTACTGAACTGTACAATTTATATATAATGGTACTGTATTTTTATAGTAATAGGACTCAAATACCTTTAAAATATTTTTATTTTATAATATTTTTTATTATCGATAAAAAAAATCACATACCAATTGAGAAATGTGCTAAGTACCTCAAAAGTTATGTGAATGTATGCTCATGTTGCACATTGCCCTAAACCTTTTATTAGGCAACTTGAAGAAGCTTTTGAGTTGCTCTTTTTAGTAACAGAGACATATATTAATCCTAACCACTATTCTGAATGTGAAATTTCCCTTTTACTGTGTAGCTAGTTCTTTTTGAACAAATAGATAGGTGCTAAGTTACAAAAAAAGCAGTAGATATTTATTGTCGCAGTTGGAGAATAGAGGCCAAAAATAAAGGATATCTGGATCTTCAAACTATACTGTGTTCTGGAAGTGCTTACTTGGAAGTGGCAACAATGCAAAATCCTTTTCACTAACTAAATGTTATGGTATTTAGTTATCAGCAATGTTCTCATCATATCATACAAGTTATAAAAGTTGCTCAAATATCAAAATCCATTCAAAGTGTTTGCTAAGTTATCTAATTAGAATTTGTAACTTTTGCTTACTAACCTCCATAATAAATATTTGCATTTATTATAAATCAGTGCAAATAAACCTAGATTATGTTATGACTCTCATCAAGTTAGAAAGTTAAAAACATTGCTCAAAATTCAAAGATAGAAACTATTCTGACTAGTGGACACCTAATTATCACCAAGAGATCAGAGATCATCTTCATCTAGGAGAAAATTAAATTCAGTTTAAAATAAAAATCAAGTCTAAACCTTTATTTCGAGGACAAATCCCCTAACAACTATATATGATAATTCATTAAGAACATGACTAGTGACATATAACAGATAAGTTAAAATTAACTTAAATGCATAAATTTAAAAAATTATACATATTAATCTGTCCATAAACTAGTTATAATTTATGTATAAAATAATTTTAACCTATGCAGAAGTTTTTTTTTATCTTATTCTTCTAAAAATGTTTGTGGGGACTTTTCCTAACATTCAAAAAATCTTCACTATATATATCATATGAGCAATTGTATTTATTTAACCCCCATTTATCATTCTCTCTGAATTTATCTTCTGCCTTTATACAGACCCCACCTTATATTAAACATGTAAGGAATTATTGAAATTTTGTATGTATTAATGTCTCCATCAGTCTGATAAAGCCATTTTCTGTTTTTCTATCTATTTTTTCCCTATTATTTCTTCTATGCATGAACGAGTGAGTGCTTTGGATATAACACTAAAAAATAAAGCTTTTGTTTGCAAATTTTTGGACATTGATGTCCCTTTTTGTGTTTGGAAACAATTGATGTGAAGATAATGAAAATGATGGAATGAAATACAATTATTATATTATTTACACATTTATTGTCATACATTGTAAAACTTGCTTATAGTTATTTCATGGTAGATGCTTGGAATGATAAGAGATTAATGGAGAGTGATAAATTCTTGTAGATCTCAAACTAAATTTCATTATGTTTCAATTTTCATGTTTCATCTTATTCTAAATTTTTAAACAATGATAAGAAATGTTATTTAAAGGGATAACTTGCCACCCTATGAAAGATTGGACTTTAGAGACTCTCATCACATACATCTCAAAACTTTCAAGTGCATGTCAATGAGTTTTATGCTTATTATAGAATGGTACTTATTTTCTTTCCATGCTTTAAAATATATCCTAATTAAGTAGAACTTCACTTTTATTTTGTAGTTTGTGTTGATGAACTCTTCTAGAAGAAAATATAAGTTTTCTTTAAGCTTAATTCAATTGTATTTATTCCAATTAATAACTTTTTTAAAAATAAAAAAGACCTTGAATATGATTTATACATAAATATCAAGATAATAATTATATTTAAAAATTGACATTTTACTTATATTTGAAGGTAAATGAATTTGTTATTTAGGAGTTTATCCATGAATAAGTTTTCATACTCATGAAGAATGTCCCTACATGTATAAATCATAAAACATTAAGTCTTTCACTTTGGTTCTAGATCTCACCGACCAAAATTGATGTGTTGCAGAAGGTGAAAAAACAAACAAATTCATTAAATATGAAAGTAGACTACCCTTTGGTAGAGAGGTCCCATGCTGAAAAAGAAAAGTCATTTGTTATCAACCACATGTGGGTGAAAAAATCTTCCTTGCCTAACTAATTCTTTTTTATTTATTTTTAATTCATTTCCTAAAATCTCTAATCACTAGACCATCTTATCTAAATTAAATGGAATTTATTAAAAGTAATATTTCCTTTTAATGAGTGGGTTTTTTAAATTAATAACTTAGAGGGATTGCAAGGTGGGTATTGGTCCACACAGTCAGTCAGTCAGTCAAAGTTTGACAGGTTGAAGTTAATGTTTTAAATCTGTTTTGGTCCATTCTATTTAGTCTATTAAACGAAACTGCCAGGGTAACTCATTTTTTAATTAAAATTAAGATAAAAATAATTTAATTAATTAATTTTTGTATTATATTATTTAAAAGATATGAATTGTAATAATAACTTTTATTTTTTATTTATCTATCTTTATATATATATATATATATATATATATATATATATTAATCACAAACTATAATTTGAATGCATCTGTGTAGAAAAACATAACGTTATTTTAATTATTAAATTGATATTTCAACGTAATATTAGTCAAAATTAAAATCCAAATTAATATTATTTATATATAAATTTAATAATTAATTTTAAATTTCATAATTTTAATAGTGAATAGTTACATTTTTCATTACATATTTTTATTTTAATTAATAATTTGAATAAATATAAAATAACGAAGTACGCCGTGTTTCTATTATTACTATATAATTTAATTTCTCTCTCTCTATATATATATATATATATGTTTTGTTTATACTTACCCAATCTTATTCATATATTGATTTCATAACATAAATTTAGAAATAAAAAGATAATAGATTGTTAGTATTATATTCTTAGTCTTTGTAGTTAGTATAATTAATTAAAATATTATTTAAAAATTATATATTTAATAATTTTATAAATAAGATAATCTCATGCAATTTATTTCTAATTTCAAAATATTGTAAACAATACATTTCATATTATTTATTAAAATAATTATGACCTTTTATTTATAAATATTATTGAAGTTATTAATTCATATAATTTTAATTATAATATATTGATTTTAAATTAATTTAGTTATTTAAAATAAAAGAACTATAATTTTTACTTCTTCCTTACAGGTACTCTAATTACATCTTCATAATAATAAAAAAAAAAAACTTAAAACCTAATTATTGTTATTTCTTCTAATGTGATTTTCAAAATCGAATTAATCTAAAACAAAATAAAAAACAACCAAATAATTAAAAACTAAAAAATTAAAAAAATTGGATTATTTTGAATTTTGTTATGAAAACCTAGTAATATATTTATTATTATTAAGGAATAGTAATAATAAATTATATATTTCAACAAAATTCTTCTTCTATAGTTGCATGACTGTCTCTGTGATTGTTTTATTTTCCTTCTTCGGATATTTTTATACTTTATTAGAAGTTTTGATTGTTCAATTATTTTTGTCTACTTTTACAATTATATTGATTATTATAATTTATATATTTTTAAAAATTATTTCAATCCAATCACCTGTGAAAAAGAATTTTTTATATTGAGTCAATTAGTTGTTGCACTTGAAATTAATTAGTTTTAAGTTGAAAGAAAATTCATGACAGAATATTTTTTTTTTTTATATAAAAAGTGAAAGAAAATTTGTAATTAAAATTTAAGCAATGATGTTTTATTTTCTAAATATTGCAATTATATAGACATTTGAAATTTGATTTAACAATTGATATAATTTATTTTTGTTCTCGTTCCGTAACTTGGTTAAATTTTTATGTTTATTGGTTGTGATAATTAGATGTTGTTGTTTAAATTGATATTAATTTTTCACTTCAAATTTGTTGGTGTTAGAATATAGGAATATATGATTTTAATTTTTGTTTATATTAAATATTTAGTTTTATAATTTTATCAATTTATTATTTAATATATGTAGTAAATTTTGAATAACACAATTATTATTAATTATTCTTTAATTTAAAAGATGAAAAAAAGAGAGTAAATTTTTAATAAAAATTTAAAATTAGAAATTAAAAATCAATCGAAATCAAATCATGCAAATTAATTTGATTTGGTTCAGATTTTTTTTTTCTTCCAAATTCAACAAATCGGATTACATATTTTTTATTGATTTAAATATATTTTTAATGAAAAACTAAACCAAATTGTATTGCGGTGACCCTAGTTTTTGCTTTCTCTTTTTTTAAAAAAAAATAAAAAAAAAACTTATATCACATTCATTAAAAAATTTGTAATTAAATTTTATTAAAATATTACTAAATTTTACTTTATTTTGTTTAAAAGGAGTTAAATTGAAATTAAAATATTATATATATATATATATATAAAGTAATAAATAATTAAAAGTTATTCAGATTTATTAATTTTATTGTAACTGTAATTGTTTATAGTAATTAATAATTAGTATTATTAATTCAATTATTAATTATGATTATTAATTAATATTAATATTTCAATATATATATAAATCAATAATTAATAATTAATTAGATTTATTAATTTTAATTTAAATGTAATCTTTAATAGTAATTAATAATTAATATTGCAAGCTTTCATTTTTAATTTAATATTACCTACTACTTCTTTTATTCTAAAATCTCATTAATACAAACTTTGTTTTTATTGCCAATAAAATTTGAAGGAGATAGCAGAATAGAGAATTAAACAAAGTCTTACATCTAAAATACACTTTTCCCTCATATTTTTTTAAATAAGTAAATTAAGTATTTCTATAAAAATAATTTTGCACATGAAGCATTTTCCACCTTAGAGAGGAGCATAATCTTCCCTTCTATATTTTTAAGCAGTTAAAAATATCATTTTAATAACTTTTTATCACAAATTATAAACTAAAATTAATAAAAAATAAAAAATATAATAATTAAATTATATTATGGAATGATATTAACAAGATTTTATGGAATGATTTCACACTTCAATTAATTGTTTTGATCATAATATATTGGAGCAATATGAATGTTCTTATAAGATTTTCTACTATTATTTTTAGTGTGGAATGATCCAATCATCCAAATTTGGGAAAAACTGCTTAGTAAACTTGTAGATTTGTTTTTTTTTTATTGAGCTAATGATGTGTAAAGTTATGAATGTTATTATAAAGTTTTTATTAAAAGTACACAACATTTTGATTTTATAATTTTTAATAAAACTTAATCGACTACCAAAAATACTAAAATTTACATTTAGAAAGTAAAATACCAATGTTATGAAAATGAATGAAAAACAAAATTCAGTTTATTGCTATATCTTATTTTGTTTTATCCTCTATTTTCAAATAGTATTGAAAGTAATAAAAAAATACTTTTACTGTTGTCTTTACAAATATTTTAAAATAAAATAAAAATATATATGATTTTTTAAGAAAAAAATAAAGTATTTCCTGAGATAAATATATTCTACTGTGTTATTACATTCCATTTCCATTTTCATCTAAATCTTAACGAATCAAAACTAAAACTATCTTTGATTGATTCCATCAATATGGTATATTACAAGTACTTATTTGTTAGCATCTTATTGTCCAACTTAAGATCCACAAATCTCCATGTCTCTCATATCAAACATTTCTAAAACTTTAATGTTTTTGCTGTTCCTTGCCATCAATCAAAAGGGAAAGGGGAGATAAGGTTATGATGCTGACTTTGCCAAAAAAGATAATGTAATGATACTAAGTATTTATATTTATATAGGAGTCATAAAACTACACTGGCATAATTTTTACAAGCGTTTATTTTAAATTTTTTTTATTTTACTGTTTACATAGATCAAAATTCACTTACAATTTATAGTTATTCATTACATTAATATTTAATATATATATATATATATATATATATATATATATATATATATATATATATATAATTTGTTTTCTTACACTTTCTTAACATGCTCCGATGAATTGGGTTAAAAGTATTATGAATTTTTTTTATTAAGTTTGATAATAAAAAAAAGGATTAAAACATTTGTTTCGTATTGTTTACTATCAAATGAATTTATTCCTAAACTAATTTCAAATATTAATTAATAGAAATGGCTCCAAGAACCAAGTTGAAGAAAATGTCAAATGCTTAAAGCCAGATCAGCATTATCTTTACCTTGCAATAATCTTCACATATTGATCACTTTCATTTTTTGCTGAAAGGGGTATTCACTTTCATGTGACAAGTATTAAAAGAAAAAGAAATGGAAAGTGTATGCATAATGATTACTTTGTCATAAAAAAGGTTAAACAAAACTATGCACAAGGGAAAAGAATATGAAACGTTTAAAAGATTGAAGGTGTTCATTGATGGAAACATTATATCAGTTTTGTTTTCTAGTTTTTGTAAAAGATGATGTTTAGATCCTTATAATATCCAAACGTTTCTTTTTATAGGAAATGTAACATTTTTAAACTAACTGATTTAAGAGGAAAAAAAGTTAGAGAAAGAAATGTTTATCTTTCTATACTTTTTCATAAATGTTTGCAATAAAAATAATACTTTGGTTTAAACTGGAATTTTACACACATGGGCCAAAAAAAGTTGGTTCTACTGAAATTTTAACAGAGTATGGTGATGGAAGTTTCTCAACTCAAGCAGGGAGAATTTTTGAGGTGTGTTGGACATTAGCAGGTACCATTTGTTTGCCTCAGCTTTTCCTCTGTATTGCTGGGCCAAAACACCAAATCTAGACAGAAGGCTATTGCAAACAGCAATGATGTTGAGAAATACTAACATAAAATTTTATTTATCTTTTTTTCTGTACTATAGAAAAAAGCAAAGGGAAATAAATACAAGACATACAAGTCACTTGTAACAAACAAAAGAAAAATGGAAATAGGCCTAAGATTCGAGATGCACAGAAATCGTAAACTTTAAACTTTAAATCTTCCCTCAAGTTAGAGAGATATATGTCATTCCAAACTTGTTAATATGCATGTTAAAACTTTCTTAATTAAGAACTTTAGTAAATATATCGGTAGGTTGTTCACTAGATCTGATAGGAAAAAGATTAAATAGGTTCTTTTGTAACCTTTCTCTAATAATATTAACCTGTTTTGTTTTCTTGTGAAAACAATTTGATGTAATGTGTATAATGACTTTATTATCATAATAAAGATTGGTAGTAGGAGTATGAATTTGTAGATAACATGGAAAGTAAGATAACTATTGAATTTCACCAGCAGTGATTGTAATAACATGATACTCATCTTAAGAGGAGCTTAACACAATACTTTTTAATTCTATAATATCAACGAATCTTCAAGATAGATACAAAAGATACTGATGAAATGTCAAGTGTTTAGACATGAAGTCCATTTAAAATCACTAAAATCTTGAAGTTGTAGAGTGGAGCAAGATGAAAAGAAAATTCCTTGTGATAATACAACTTTCATATACCTTAGAATGTGATGAGCATCTTGATGGTGTTGATAATAATGTCTCTTGGTGCTCTATGAATTCTATTGCAACTTCATAAAGCTTATTTCTAAAAATTTCTCTTGATGTGTTATTCAGACTCATTGTTATGTTTATGAAGAATATAAACCATAATATTAAAATTATCTTCTATTGCACTTATCAATGTTGGTGCAAATAAAAAAAATTTCATGAAAAATAACATCTCTTGAAATAAAAATATCTCTAGAGCTAATATATATCTATGAAAATTTTCTAAGAAAAATGCACTTCCTAATTCTAACATCAAGTTTAATTCAGTTATTATTATGTATGGTAACAACAAAACAAACACAACCAAACATTTGATAGTATGCAGATTAGGTTTTTTGTTGTGCAACATTTCATAATGACTTTCATAGATACAAGAAGTTTATTTATCAGTTGAACAGTGAGTAACGTAACATCTAAAAATTTATAACTTAATATTTTTGAAATACAATATATTAAAATTATATTATTTATTATTTTCTTATATTAACATAAAACTTAAAAGATAATAATAATAAAAAAAAATTCAAAAAAACAAGATAAGGGCGTATCTCTTTCAAAAAGGTAAGCATGGTAAAGTAAAAATCTATGCAGTCATTAAGTTGTAGTAGATAAAAAAAAGAAAAAAAAAACAAAAACAAAAAACAAAAAACAAAAACAAAACTAGGTACTAATTAGAAAGAACTACCAGATAGTAAAGGTAAGGGAAAAAGAGGAAAGAGAAAGATGAATCTCTCCTTCCCATAAAACTCGGGTATTATCAATATAAATGGTCTTTTTTCGAGTTTGAAGAGAGTTGAAGTCCTTCTTATCAATGAAATCACCACCACTTAGTTATTTCTTCAATGATAAACTTTAATTTATTTTTAAGATAAGAGTATTGGCTTCATACTCCTAATTCAAGAATGATAGTTTGTGCCATATAAAGGAAAGGTAACAAGAATCATATTTAGATTTTTTTCTTAGATAAAATAGAAAGTGCTTAGTAGATTCTGTGAGGAATCCATGTTAAAAAAAAAGACAAATAAAAAAGTAAAGAAAATTGTGAAAAAGAAAAAATGCGACCCATGGATAAACCAAAACGAAAACAACGGAACGCTGGTAAGCACAGGGGATAAGTATGTAACATAAAATCACATCACATGTAACAAAAGAAATGGAAATAGGCTAAAGGCCCAAGATAAAAACAAAAAACAAAAAACAGAAAAAAAAAACAAAAATTGTAAAGAAGGTCATATTATGAAACAAGTTTTTACAAGTAAGAAAACAATTTAGATTTGGAGGCAGAAGATCTTGACATGGAAATGTGGGTTAGTTGAACATTCTTTCAAAGGCTTCTTATTGGCATTTTATGCTATAAGTGATTACATGGTTTCATATTGTTTTGGGTAATTTTGGACTTAGAGCAAGATTTGGGAAGATTCACTTTCAAAAAATATTTGTGAAATAGTATCTGTACTTTATTGACTATTTGAGAGAGGTTAAATAATTAAGTAGATTTTGATTTTCCTATGGTGGATAAAGATTACAAGTGAGGGGAGGTAGTTGTCTAGTTGGTTTTTTTTATTTCTTTGAAGGTTATATTGCAAAAATGCTTAGGATGTTCATTTGTGAATAGTAAGTAGAGAAAGAAGTAGGAAAATATGTTCTGAAGACAAGTTAGATAGATAAAGATGGGTGGCGTTTGTTATACCAGTCTACCTACATGTTTGCATTGAAGAAAAATTGATAGTTGAAAGATATGGAAAGTCTATTACAATAGCATAAGGGTACTGGGGTGATAAACATTTCAAGTAGGGGTGGAACACGAAAAAAAGACTAAGAGGTGGTGTTGGTTTGGCTCTAGTGGTTCAGAATTATAAACAATAAAAGTTAGGCAACTAAAGATGACTGGTAGATGCAAGAGTGAAAACCTAACTTTCTCGTAGTGTTAGTGCAGCTTGCATATGCTACAATCAGTGTCCTTGTAAAGCTTGATACTAAAATAGAATGAGCATTCAAATTCTCATTACATACTATCTCATATTCGGAATTGTTTTCTCATTTTCTATTGTTCTTATTTAAAAAAAAAGTCAAAGTTGACATAGAGAGTGTTTTATAATTTTTAACTTGTTCTTTATGTATTTTCTTATGCATAAGTGAATGTTTTGGAATTTTTTTTTCTTATAATAGAGTTTCTATTTATATTATTATTTTTTTAGAAAACAAATCTTTGCTGATAAGCTGCAGAATTCATAACTTATAAGCTCAAAGAGATGGGCAAGATTAATCAAACTATTCAGATGTCATGCCGAGTTTGAAGAGCTTGATCGTTGATCAATATGGTACCCACTCAATTTCTGATCTAACACTTGCTCGGACATCTCAATTATTAGACCAAAACATTATTATATGTACATCAAGTTGTTATAGTAGTTTGCATATTGTACTTCAATGATGAATGCACACCAGAGTTCTGATGAATTAGAAAGTCCATTTTGGTAGGCATTTATTCTAGTACTAGACCCATGCAGCAGTTTAAAGCATTAAAAGAGTATAAAGGGAGTATGTTCAGCATGCTAGATCTGCATGATAATATTAATGACAAGTTCTAATCAAATCACTCCTATAAATATTTGATTATATGACTTTTATTAATCACTTTCTATTTTCATTACTTCAGCTCATATTGCATCCATCATTGTTTAACTTCCTATTTTAATTGTTCCTCTTGCATCTATTTATAAAAGCTGAATGACTCCAATCACAATTTCCTCATCTGGAAAATTTCTGTTGTTTCTCAACTCCAACTGTTTCATATAAAGATAATCAAAATTTTCCATTAATACTTTTTAAGGAGTCTAAACCTGAATCTCAGTAGTTATATATCAAACATTGAATGAAAAATATGAATTGAATTAAACAGGCTTCGAAAACACATTGAAGATCTCTGTTGTCCAAACTTCATCTAATGGCTACAGTAGGCTAATTGAGTTGAAGGTACTAAAGATAATCTAAGTGCTACCAATTTTGTTGTTTTGGTGGTATTTAGTGACAACCTGATTGTGGTGATAAGTTAAATGATGGAGAAACTTTATGGATAGACACTAGAGGTCAAAGGAGATTGGTTTCAATCTTAAAAGCGTTGAGCACGATGATTTTTGTCTAACCCTTCTCAGACAACAACATCAGAGAACAAAATTTAATCAATTATGGATAAGAAGACAGTTAGCTAGTCGCTATGCTCTACTTTCTTATCTTCAAAAAATGAAAGGCCTTGAAAATTTCTTATCAAACCCAAAGGTAAAGTTAATTACCTCATCATCTTATAAATTAACTTTCTGATAATAAACTAGATTTAAACTTACTTTTACTTTCTAATACAGTAACAAAATCTATCTTAATAAAATTTGCTGTACATATAATATCATCCATTATTAGATTATTATTATTGAACCACCTTAAAAATATATTAAAAATCTTACATTAATTAATAATCAAAGTAATTTAGAATATGTTGCCTTAGAATATATTGAAAATCTTACATTAACTAAAAATAAAACTAATTAATAATATATAAATAAAACAATCAAGTTTTACAACCTAATTTTTAATAATAAATTAAATTTAAATTCACTTTCTAATAGGAGATGTTTAACAAAATTATAAATTCAAACCTACCTTTAATTAGTTTCCAATAGGAGATGTGTTAACTAAATTATAAATTCAAACCTACCTTAATTAGTTTCCAGGAGTTACTACACTTCTAGTCAAATTTGGAAAGGTGGAGATTCTACAAAGAGAAAAAGTTTAAAATTTTAAATTGAAGAAAAAGTGAAAAAGAAAAAAACCTGAATTTCGTTTATAAGCTACCTTTTATCTAGTTTCTCTCTCTCTCTCTTTTTTTTTTTTTTTTTCTTTTCTTCTATCTACATCTACATATAATGAACGTAATTGCTTATGGCTGAACACAGCATTTGCAGTCATTACAAAGGAAGGATCAAAACAAGAAAATGAATACCAAATAACTCAGTTGAGTAAATTGAAACCTACCAATTTTATTAAAATTTAAGTTAAAACAACCCTACAGGTAGGAGGAGAATTTGAGAGAAAATATGTACTGTTACCATTCATGGATGAACAGCATTTATAGCCATTACAAAGGAAGATAAAGTAGTTCACAAAACAACTGTGCTGGCTGTGATATACTAATTTAGTTTTTAATCCCTTTATCTATTGTTGAGCAGCCTCCTCAGCTGTGATCTACTCTGCCCTATGCTAAGCTACGCTATGCTATCACCATCTTCTCTTCACAATTAATCACCTACAAAAACAAGAGTACAAACCATATCCAATTAATTTATATCTTCAACATTCAAATTCAAATGTTCATGTAGATGCCTGCATAAAATAGACTACTAAGCACATGACACTAGCACTGTGCAACCAACATGGATGGCACATGGGCCAAGTACGGTTAAATTGTTTTCCATCTCTGCATATATTTAATTATAAAAATTACATTTTGAACACCAACAGAGGCATAAAAGTCATAAGGTTTTGAAATTATTGATGCATGATAAAGTAATTGATGCAACGGAAAAATTGAAAAAAAAAAAAATTAGTATTATAAAATATCATATGTATAAAAAATCCTTCAACTTAGTGTTTATGAGAGAATAGACAAGTTTTGCCGACACTGTCATATGAATATATACACAGGTAACCCTGCCAATGATGACTCATCAGTGACCTAAGCATTACCCTATGAAGTTTGAACACAGTTGAGTCTTGGTGCTTTCAATTCAAGAAAAATAAACTTCTTATATAAACAATCATTCTATCAATTATTCTTTTGATTGTCAAACATACTAAATAATTTCTTTCTCTAAGTCACATTCACTTTGGTAGCCCCAGAGCCTGAACATTCCCATCTCCATTAACTCAAAAATTATCTAAGATGCCCATTTAAGAAAAATCTTTAAACATTGAATCATGTGAATAACATTCAAGAAAAATCTTTGAACATTGAATCACGTGAATAACATTCAAGATTACAAATTATTCCAAAATCGCACACACATGCAGCAGTCTTCACATGTCCCTGAATGATTTAGGACCTGTTTGGTCGTGTGATAAAAAAAATAGAAGATATATTTTGAAATCTCAGTTAAAAAAACGATCTTTTTTATTTTGAAAAGTCATTTTTTTTCTATTTTTCCTTTCCCCTTTACTTTCTCTGTAAGCAAAGCAAAGAAAAGACAACTTTCTTAACTTTTATTTTTCTTTCATCCAACCAAATATGAAATTAATCTTCACAAGTTTTGCATGCATTTCTTTCTATCTCCAGCTTGTCAATGCATGTTGTTCATTTAATTCACAACAAACAAATAACATTTTTTGTCAATTTTTTGCAAAAAAAATCAATGCATGTTTCTCATTTAGTTCACATCAAATAAATAACATCTTTTTGTCAATTTTTTTCAGAAAAAAAAAAAAAAATCATCACCGAATGAACTAAAACAAAACAAAAATTACATTACAATCACACCACACACAGACATAGATTCAATCAATTCATCTGCGTAAAGAATAAAAGTAAGTAACAAAAACAACAAGAAAAAGTAAAGTTGAGAACAGATAACAATAACTGAGAAAAAAAAATTGTACCGATTCAATCAGAATCACAAAAATTGATATGTAGAGTAAATTTATTGAATTTCAAAAAAAAAAAAAATCTTTAATGTAAGACAGATTCTATCACAAAAATTAAACATAGTCAACATCATACCCATAAGTATACCATTCAATTACAAAAAGTGTGTGGTCATTCTAAAAAAAAAATATTTTAAAAGTACTCAAATTGAAAGCAAGCAAAATAAATTGAGGGTTTAATTCTTACAAGAACAGACATTTTCTCTCATTGGGGTTTCTAATCGGACTTGTCAGCATCGAGCGGTGGGTCATGGTGGCCGGCGACGTAGTGGAGGAGCTCCTCGGCAGGTTTGGAAATGGAAGAGTCGGAGTTGGGGAAAGTTTGGGTTTTGGCGAAGAAGATAACGAGGAGGAGGAAGAGGGTGGTGGAGAGAAAGAGAGGCCAGAAATAGGCCAAGAGGGTGAGTAACCTGGGTGCCAGGTAGATGAAAGAGAGGATCGTGAGACACACAAGGAGTGCGCCTCCGATTTGGTACCTGAACTTCAAGAGTTCTTGTTTGATTTCCATTGAAGAGGAAGAACAAGAAAAGGGTGGCACTGTGATGGAGAGTGACAAAGTGGTTTGTGAGAGCGATGGGTTTTTTCTGATTGAGGTGGGTGGGTGAAGAAGGGAGGTATATATCGGTGAAAAATAATAAAGTAAAAGGATAATATTTTTTATTTTTACTAATAACCAGAAATAAAATTAATTATTGTCTAGGGTTGATTTAAAAACAAACAGTATCACAAGAAAATGTTTAGAAATGACTTCGATGTATTATTATAAATTATTTAATATAGTAATAAAATAAATAAAAGTAACTCATTATTTCCTTTAAGAATGTATAGACAATAATTTGTGTTACTAGAAAAATAAAATTTCGTCATTCGCGTACAAATTATAATTATTAAATTAATACTTTACAAATCATTATTTCTAATAATGTTTTTAACTTATTAGATATAATTTAAAGTAAGTAATCAATTTTTTTTATAGATGTGCAAAGTTGTACTACTTCAGCAAAATTGGTTTAGTTTCTAATATGTGAAAAATATAATGATTTTGTTATATTAATTAAGTTTTATGAAATTATTTTGTCCGTTGATAAATAATCATCCAGAGCTAATTTAATATTAAATTATGTTTTTTAGATTAAATTAATGAATTTTAGAAACTAATTTTTTATTAAATTATGCTGTAATATATAATTTATACAAAAGTAGTATTTTTCTTACACTAAAAATTAAAATTTTTTTGAACTGTCACTGCCTAGGTAGATGTTCCGAAACAACATGTTATTGGCGAAGGAAAAAACACTGTGTTAATGTTTGCAGAGATTCTTTTTCAGACATTTTTCACGATCGTGTCTAACAATTGTTGTTTTTTACCGTGTGAAATTACAAGAATGGACTTTCTTTTGATGGGCTTCGCATGTGAATGAAAACTTTGTTTTGATAAATTAAAATTATTTGATGAATAATTTATTAAGTGGAGAATTATGTCTTATAAAAATACTATTCAAATAAATTATTTTTTATTTATTATACAATTTTTTTTAGAATTTTTTTTTCTTTTATATTTTATAAGTTTTAGTATTGATCATTATTTTTCTATGCTTAGATTACAGAATTGAGAAAACAAGAAATTATAAGTTAAAATAGGTTGATTTAATTAATTTTATTAAGTACGTGAAAGTTTTATACTTCATTCTAAACGAACTATTTATAGACAAGGGAATTTCACAAAATATATTATTTGAAATTGAGAGAATGTAGATATGTATATTTTTGTATTTGGTAAGTTTGTGTTATTAATTATGTTGTTAAGAAGGTGCCATTGAATTATTTTTCTAGTTAGTTTATATGTTCAAAAATTTGATATAATGATTGAATTAATGTGATTAAACAAATTAACTCAATTCAGTGGTATTTTGGTTTGATATAAGAGACTGAAATAACATAATCAATTTTATAATATTTTGAGGGAATGAGTAAAAAATGATACATAAGATATTACTTTGGTGATTTAGTCATTGAATATAAAAGCTCATTAAATAAAAACTAATAGTCTAAACTATGTAGATTTATATATTAATTATTGAAAACAAATATATATATATATATATATATATATATATATTGCACCATTACTGTTTATATTGATTTTGTATAGAAAAGATAACTACTCTAACATTGTTAGAAGTTTACATACTAAAAAATGTAATGTATCTTTTAATATAAAATGTTAATTGTTTGTTTATGATTATATATAATAAAGACATTTAGTTTTATTAAATTACTTTGATCCCATGGAAATAAGTCTTCTATGCCAAAAATATTTTAAATGATTAAAGTATAATTTCTTAAATGATATATATAATATTTGGAGTGGAAAATTGTTTAAAATAAGATTATATATTTTGTTGAATTAAACAATTGTAAAAGATAAATATATGTTTATTGTGATAATAGTAAATTATTAACTATGGGATTTATTTTCTGTTTGATGTTACAGATTATACTTTTCTTTCATTATTTATTTACTAAATGTATTTTCTTTAAAAAATATAAATATTTTGAAGATAATTAGTATATATATATATATAT
>Ga0099824_1004017_pt1 | contig 21298 bp, 9 predicted proteins | sample SiratrowhiteBW_FD_76837 | JGI IMG/M metagenome (GOLD analysis project Ga0099824, IMG submission 76837) | Root nodule microbial communities of legume samples collected from California, USA - Siratro white BW | ecosystem: Host-associated > Plants > Roots > Nodule | place: USA: California... | reverse complement strand
TATATATATTATTATATATATATATATATATATATATATATATATATATATATATATATATATATATATATATATATATATATATATATATATATATATTAAGATTATTTGGTATATTTAGTTACTTGTCTATTTAGTATATAACTTATGAATATTAAGAGGATATATTCTATTAGTGTATATATTTTATATGTTTTATTTTACTTTTATAACTACTATTGGCACTTTTCTTTCACAATGTTATTTATATTTTTCAAAACATTCACATAGTCTAACTGTACATAGCATCACAAATCACTTATATAAACCTTAAACACCTAATATTTATTATTATCACTTCTTTATGTTTCATTAGAGTATAAAGACATTAAATGTCTTTTATATACTAGTCAAAACAAAAATATATCATATACATGTTAAGAATCTCTTTAAATTTTTAAGAGAAAGTATATATTAAATTAAGTTATAATATTTAATTAATTATAATGATTCAATTGATATTAAAATATATAATAATTTATCATGTCACTTTAAGCAAAACAAACAGTGTATTATTGTGTTGATACCATTTTAGATCTATATTCTATTCATTTATTATTGTCCCTAACTTATAATTTTGATTTTAATATTAATAGTTTAGTCAATTATTTATCCATAAGTTAAAAGTTATAGTTAATAACTATGGAACAAATTTTTTCCATTAGATAATATAATACTATAAATACTATAATTTAATTATTACTTAGTCTATTTAATATGTGGTTATCTGATTATTGTTAAATTATAATTTGATTATTACTTAGTCTATCCTATATCAAAATATAGGTGACTATCTAATTATTGTTAAATTATAATCTTATAAGATAATTCATACATAACATTGTATCTCCTTGCACACTACCAATGATAGAAACCTCTATTCAGTCATTAAGGTCATTATTAAAAGTTTTAATGTAATTTAATATTCACACTATTCTCCTAAAAAAAGATATTATCTGGCTAATAATATCCTTCAATAACATAATTAGTGTTCACCAAACAAAACAATCAAACTTATATAATCATACATTTATGAACACATTGTATACAAATTTTAAAATTTTAAAACTTTATTAACATACACAAGACTAAATATTTAAACTTTTTTTTAGTGAATTCAATCTTACTCACTTGATTTTTTTAATCAAATTGGATAGTCATATCCACGGTCTCCAATCTATTCTATTAAGCATTTTAATGCGGTGGTTGAATTATTAAAAAAAAAAAAACACATGCAAAACCTAACATTTTCATCCAAAAATTTCAAGTTTAGATTTTATTCAACATTTTAATCAACACATACTCAACCAAGACCACAATTTTCATATGCAAGAAAAAATGTTCAATAAGCTAATAGCAACTATAAACACATACAAGAACATATTTAGCTTTTAAATTTTTTCCTACTCAAATAATATAGTTAAGGTTAATATTAACTTACCTTATATAAAGTTGTGTCATTCTTAAAGATAATTATTTGAGAAGAGAATAACGAGTTAATTATGCTCAAGATTTTTTGGATTCCTCCAAAGCATCTTTCCTATCAAGTCTTACATGCATGTTAAATCACCTCTCTTGCAAGTTACAGGAAGAAAAAGAAATTCAAAGAAGAAATAAAAACTTGCTCAAACAAAATTCTTAATTATCTAAAAGTAGAAATGAAGAAAATATATAAACTCACGAGTTTATAGAGAAAAGTCAAATAAGAAAGATTTAGAGAAATGATAAGTTAAAATGAATAGAAAATAAAATTGTTGTTTTTTTATTTATAACATTGAAATAAATTTAAAACATAAATATAATTTTTTATTTAATACATTTTTTCACTTAATATTGATAAATTGGGTCCTTTAAAAAAAGAGTAAGTGAAAATTAACTTAAGTTGTTTATAGAAATTTGTGATAGGAAAAAAAAACTTAACTGTATATTTTTTATCAGTTAATTATTTATTATTTTTTGTGCATTTTATTATTAAACTTTTATTTTCATATATTTTACCTTTTTCAGTTTTTATCATATTTTTTAAATTTTGACGCATTTTAGCGATTTATTGCATGATAAAAGGTGTAAGAAAAACCTAAATGTATTTTGTTTTAACATATTTGAAGAGTGTGCATATGTAAGATTATCTAAATTTTTTAATACATTATTGCATAGTTAATTTGATGCTTTCTAGTTTTCCAAGTCATTCATCTGTGTATTGATGAACTTTTTAATGAGTTGATTTTAGGAGAAAAAAAATATTATAATAAAGTGAAATTGATGATTTTTCTAAATAAGGTTAAAATTAACCTATACATAAACTAACTTTTAAGAATTTTTTTTTCTTTCCAATACAAAAATTCATTTAAACACACTGTTTGTACACTACATTTTTTATATTAATAAGAAGACTTTTATCTTACCAATTTATGAAAATGACTGGTGGTATGAAGTTGCAAAAGCCACACAAAATTAAACTGTATTTTTTATATGGACCTATGGGTTAAAAGGGACATTTTTAATAATAAAACATTTTTAATACACACATTATCTCTGTGTGTCTCTCTTTATCAAACAAAAGGATGTAAATAATAATGTAAAAAATATTTTTCCCACATAAAACTCTTTTGGGAAAGAGATAGTACAAAGGATTTATACATTGCTGACATTTATGAGACCTTAAAAAAGAAATAATAAGAATTGAAGTTACAAAGATTATTATTATTATCACTGTTGGTGTCATGGTGATCTGAATCTTACTTTTTCACACCATGTTCTGATCTACTTCTTGCCCTTCTTATCATTTTTCTAGGATCCATCTCCACCTTTCCGCTTGAACTACTTTCATCTCTCACAACCCTGCCCTTCTCAGATTGTGTCTCTACAAGGTCTCCTCTTATAGCCATTTTCTTTTCCAAGTCCAAAGCCAACAACTTGCCATCTGATCTTTTAGTTCTGTGGTGATCCCTTTCTCTGATTTCTTCTCCGTTGAATTCTTCTTTGTTTGGACCTAAAGAATGTTTGCTTTGGGTGTCTCTTGTGGTAGTTGCTCTTTCTTTTGCTCCCAGAAGTATCTCATGTGGCTTTGGCGGTTTGTGACTGGAGGTTGCCTTAGACCCTTTGTCTTGTTCAAAGTAGAGCAGCTGCACCACCGTTCTTAATGGCAGAAGCTCGTTTTTTACTGCATGTGCACGCACTTCTGGGGACAGTCTTTGGCAGTCTAGAATCCCACACAACCGCTTCTTGTCTGCTTTGCTCAGTTCAGGATGCATCTGTTCATGCATATAACTTCAAATGTGAATCTTTTTAAGATTTTAAACTTGTCACTTATATGTGTATCTGACTAACAACTTGTTCATTCCAATAATGTGAGACTTTTTACTCGTTCTTACATTCTAATAATCTCAGAATTTCAGTCAACAGATCACAACTCAACTCAACTTTATGAATGAAACTGACATAAATCTAATTCAAAATCTTAAAATATCAGGTCGGTAGATACTCTCCATTCTTATGCAATTTGGACTTCTTCATTCACACTTACACTCTAACCATAGACTTGCTATATTTTACACTTTTTGTTAAAGAAAAATCATGTTAAGGGAAGTAATCATAGTACTTAATATTTTTTTCGTTATTAAATGGCATTTTTTTAGCTGTCAATATCATTTATTTTGGACGTGCAATTGTGCAGCATTGAAGCAAGGGACTGTGAAAAATTAAAGAGTGAGTGCAGGAGTGGTATGGGTACTTCACCTTAAGATAGATGTTAATTGCTTGGTACAGATCATCATGGTCTTCTCGAGCAATACTGGGCACAGTTTCTGCAAGAGAGACAAACTTTGAAACTTGCATGTTATCATCCCTTGCGACCACTTGAAGATAGGAATCAATGAGCTTGCCAACATTTCTAATTGATCTCAAAAAGTAGCTGTTATCCACAGCACCTGGGGACATTCTTTTCCAAAGCTTCAAGAAAGTTTCCAACACTGCTAGAACTAACTCTGTATCATAATAGTTCTGGTCAGAAGAGGATGTTGAAGGGTAAAGCAAGTCACTCACTGTTGCCTCCTCAAACTGAAGGCTGGCTCTCCTTATGAGTTCTGTTTTGGTCACCGAGGAGACACCAAGGTGAATTGAAATGCTGAGAAGCCTAAACAAGAAGCCAACCGACACGGACCCTCTATCTGCAGGAATCATGCTTACAATTGTTTCAAGAATTTTTCTGTTTTTGCCCTTAGATTCTTCTGTTTGAGATACTGAACTGCCAGAACTTTTAAGCTTTGTGATGCCCGGTAGCCACCGGCAGGCATAGACATGCAAAGCTTCTCCAATAAGCTGTGGAGGGAGCACATATGTTGATCTAATAGCCATTACTATGCACCTGAAAAGATCTATGTCAAGATCAGAAACATCCTCCGTCCACCAATCTTTTGGCACAGAATGGTGCTGTTTTTTTGTGTAACCTGGCCTGGTGTAGGTGTAGGACCATTTGACCTGCACAAAATAATCGTTTATAAGCTAAAGAAAATCCAAAAGGTCACACAAAACTGAGAAGGTTTGATGGATCTGAGTTCTTGACCTGTGGTGGTGGTGTGAGAATTTTCTCAATAATTGAATCAATGCACTTTCTGACAATACCAAGATTCTCAGACCACTCCGGCAAATTAGCAGTAGTTTGAAGCGTTGCAATGGAATCCTTCCAACCTTCAAGAATGCATGAATTGAAGAAAGACTCAAGTTTTCCAACAAAGTTTCCCTTCTCAATGGAATCGTTCATTCTAAGGAACTTGGCAGCACAGAGAGCGGATACAAAGTTATGGGCACTTATGTTGATTGCAATTCCGTAACAAAACTTGGCACACAGTTCAAAAGCATCTTCTCCTCCGGGTATATCATGAAGCTCCAGAGAGACACTCTCGGAATCACTAGTGTCATAGCAAAGCCTTTGTAGGAGGCCACATTTGGGAAGAAGCGGAAACTGCAGCTAAGAAGAGCAGAATTATAGATGAACAACGATTAAATTCTTATTTATGTTTTCCACACGCACCACATTTTCATTCTAATCCCAATACCTTGTGTAACAGATAAGTGATATCATTGATTTGTATCACAAGGTCTGCAGCTATCTCTGATGTCAGAGTCCTGCATTACGACAATACATATGTTATTTTGAAAACAAGTTGTATTATGTCGATTTTTTTGACCAAAGAGTTACTGCAAAGTGCAAAATACCTGGTAGCTTGTTCAGTGTAGAATGTATCTGCCTTTGTTCCAAGTTTCATGAACTTCATTTTTATTTGTTGAAATCGTCAAGAAAAAACCTCTACTTCAAAACCTGCAAGTTCAGGTATGACTACACCTTGAACGACACTACAATAGATCTCATAAAGTCATAGAGAGAGAGAACAGAAGGCATTGATGTAACCCTCTCAGAACTAAATCCAAAGGGTTATGTCATGATGCATGACCATGAAACAGCAGAATACGGAAGCACCAACTTAGATTTCTTCATTTCAAGCAAAGGGATGAAGAAGGAAAAGGAAATCAGAAATCACTATAGATGAAGGTAGAAGAATATGACATGATATCCTGTCCTGGTCACTCTGTCGGTTATGAAAAAGAAAAATCTTAATAAAAGAGAGAGAAATTTGCAGTAAGACCATACCTCAACCTCATTGATTTTTATATACAATCCTGAAAGCCCTTCAATTCCTTGAAGATGGTGCCCTCCACATATTAAAGAAAGAAAACACAACCAAATTCCAGTTTATGCAGTTATCCGCCAATTGCTTAGAGAGTTTGGCGAATTGACATTCTTTTCTGTTTCTCTCTATGGTATACTTTTGAAAGTTTCTGCCTCACGTTAAAGTAGAATAGATGAGTAGGTGAAGTTAACTAAAGTCTAAAAGTATTTCAGATGCGGAATACTCTCACTGACTAACACCAGGCTTCAGATTTTTCTGCCTCCTCCGCAGTTCCTGACACATGTAACACAAACTGAACAACATGAAATTTGGTAACCCTTGTTGGCAGATAATCTTGTAACTCATACGGATACATACTAACTAAACATACACTTTTTGTACCAAAGTATAAAATAATAGTAGAGAAACAAGGGAGCTGAAATTGGGAAAGTGCTACTTATAATTAGTGTTAATTATGTTAAAACGTTGACTCGTGTCATGATAATCCTTGCATGACTCGATCCCTAGCTATTTGTGTCACAGAAAGACTAAAAAAAAGACTCTAAAAAGTAGAATGGAGCCAATAGCATATGTTTTGGGTACTGAATACTCATGCAACCCCACACAAGTTGATAATAATAGCAAACGAAGAAAGAAGCTGCAGCACGGCAGAAAATGCACTGAGCATGCATAAACATACATGATTACCTTGGCGGTTGGGTCTTGGCTAGAGAACGGATAGTGGTAAAGCATGTTTATGCAATGTTTGGAAGTTGGGAATTAAGTGTTAGGTGAGGCAACATTAATGATTAGAGCTTTTATACAGTGCTCTCAAAAGTGTAGTAAATCCAAAACAGATATGCACTAATACACACCCCAATGCCAATCTCTTTAAAAGATACACTTTTGATTAATTCCATGTATATAAAGATACGTGGCTTTGTTCAGACAATGATATGAAAATCGGAGAGAAAGTGATGCACCGAGCTAAAAACTAGTGTTAGTACCAAAAGCTTCCTAACCGAAGGCAAATAATTTCTTGTGTGGCTACTTTGTTAAGTCACTTTCCTAGTGTCTCAAGAGAATTTTGATATATTAACCAATGTACTCCTTTTTTTTTTTCAGTTTAAACTTAGAATAGGCCAGAGTGGTCCACTGCTATGGTCATCTCAATTATCTTATTCCCCACTAAGCATATAGGAATCAAGAAAGGTGGAAAGCCAACCTTTTCTCCTTTCTTCAATTTGTTTCTCTTTTATTCTCAATTTTGGCCAGGAATTAGTGAGATAGTACACTACAGCTTTATTTCATAAAACCATCCTCAAGTTTTGTTAAAGATTTTGAATTATTAAAAAAGGCTTAGGTGCATGTTTAGTCTTTTTAATCCTTTAAATTTCATTTTCACAAATCAAGTCTTTTTAGTTTTCTTTCATTTAATATTTAATAGAAGTACATTATGACAAACTAGGCATGACATAGTACTGAGTAAATATAATGTAGCAGTTTGAAAAGCACTCTTCAAACTACAATGATTTAAAAAGAAAAGTATTTCCATTTTAAACAAATTAAGAAGTCATATAGAATGAGTTAGATACAAGATGAAACCAGTTAGGATTGAGAGATATAATTGTAAATGAAAAAAGAAAACTTGAGAGATTCAAACTGCGCAATTAGAAGAACATGAGATAAAAATTGAATAATCTTGAGGGATTAAAGATGAGGCAGTGGAAATAAATAAGGGAAGGGGAATCTAAAATTAATTTTGATAAAGGATGTGGTATTAGAGCTACTAGGCTTTCCCTCCCCACTGTTCATTGGTTAAAATCTGACATGCAGCATGGTCTGTGCTTTGACAGACAAATGGTAGTAAAGCAAAAAGTAAAAACCTGTGTTTGTGGCATGGCACTTATTGCCTTCAACTACACAGAAGAATGAAAAACCCACCATTCTTGTTCTTTCTTCCAACTAAGATGGAATTCGAAGCCTAGCCACAGCACCTTTTCCATATAGGCAATCCCCACAGATCCCGATTCCATGATCACTAAAATTCAGAAATGTGTGTGCATGGTTAAAGTCAGCTATATGCTGAATCAATGTGATCTATTTTTATGTTCTTTGATGGCATTCAATTGGGTGTTTAGCCAATTATGTGGACATTCTCTTCTTCTGGAATTGATAATCTCTCTGCCAGCTACCCACTGTAGAAGGTTTTTATCATTTACTTTTGTCCCTTTTCTTTTGGAATTTTTTGAGCACAAATTCCCTTTTCATAAATTTCCATTATCCTTTGACAAAAGTATTCTTCATCTTTAAAACAAAAATGAAAAAGCAACCAACTTTAGGCTTTTAATTGGTTAAGGAGTGAGAAGTCAAAACCTTAATGCTTTAATTAAATAAAACTTTTACTGTGTCACACATATTTATCTCTCTATAGTTCATACTCTACACTAACAGAATCAAACACCAAATAAAGGAATTGAGAATTTGAAAGAGAGAAGCAAGAAGAGAACATACCTGTTGCTATATTATTGGTGCAACTGATTTAATCCTAGGAAGCTGAAAAGGCTGCATGGTTCAGAAGTAGGTGTAGTGTACAAATTGAAGAAATTATATGAAACAGCATGAGTAACCAAACCAACATAGATGAACATGAGAAGCTGAAAGCTGAGTGCTTTAGTAGTAGTGTTATGCAAGTAATCCTCAGAGAGAGAGACTGGGGAATAGGGTGTGTCTGTGACTTATGGTTCGGTTAGAAACAGCCAGGGAGACACCAACTAAAGAAAAATGAGTACCACAATGTCTCCTAACAAAGTGTTACGGGGTACAGCAGGGAGAGGAGAGAGAAGGAGTGGTTCGTTGGGATTAGTCAACATGGTAATGTATCAAAAGCATGCCATGATAAATCCACTGAATAGTAAATGGATGGAATAGAAGAGGGGGAAAAGAAGACATGGGAAACAAATGAAAAGAAAAGGAGAGTAAGCAGTGTCTTTTCCTTCTTCACCCAACAGCTTGAAAATTGGTGCTCTGTGATTGAATTACAAAAAGCATGCATTGCAAGTGGGCTATGACTTTGGAGTGCTCCTATACTGATTGAAAAGAAGCTTGTGTGGGGCCAAGTCTCTGCCTAGATAAAAGATCCTCTGTGCATTCCTCATCATGCTTCCCCCCACTAAACCTCACCAGGATATTCTTATACTTTTCTAAAAGGGTATCTAAATTACTCTTCAAAAATACTAATATCAGTTTAAAAATTTGATTTTTTTAGCAAAATGTTATTTTGCATCTATAGACTTAAGAATCCAACTCCTGATTAAATACTTCAAATTTATTATAGCATGTGATATGAGTGGGTTTTTTTTTCTCCTTATAGTGATTATTTGAATTTTTTATTTAAAAACAGAAAATTCATACACAAAGAAATTGTATCAAATACATACAATTTGACTCAAAATATGAACATTAACACAAAAATCCTTATTATCAAACTGGCACCATTTGTTGGATATTGTTGTTGTATTACTCCAATGGATTATTTGCATGTGAGCCACGTGTGCTGCCCTATGCCGTTGGTTATATCTGGGTGATGGGATTGGTCTGACTTGAGTGCTGGTTGTTTTGGAGGCCAAGCACAGACAAGCACTTCTCTTTATCTTCATGCGTGTGCCCTTCTTCTTCACTCGTGCGTCAATCCTCTTCCTAACCCTTTGGGGACCCACATCATTCCCTGTCACTCACCTCAACCAACATCTCCTAACTATTGATTTAATACCCTTAAACAATAAGCTGCTACCAAGATAAAAACAATGCATTTGGTATTGCTGTCAATCTTTCAGACCTATAGCATCTATATCTATATCTATATCTATATATAATATCTGTCTCTATAAAATAAGCTCAAAGCAAACCAAAGCAATTTCCTCAATGGTCCTACACAAATGATGCCTTGACAAGGAGATGACGATGGCCATGATGAGCATCATGATCTCAATAACATGATCATGATCATACAGATCTTTATCATCATTTTCCTCCGCCTTTCTTACTTAGATTTTGTATTTATTTTCAGCATTCAAACTAATCTTTCAAAAAGGTGAAAAAAGATGAAGCCGACCATGTGCCTTTACGTGAAGATAATCGTCTTCTCATGCCAATACATTTTGTTCATTCTGTGTGCAGCACCACTTTAACTCATGTGCTTTTTTGCTCCTTAACCTTGTATTTCCCCTTGCATCATCATATATGCTGATACACATGCATTGTTCTTTATTAAATTTCAAAGGGATGAAAGAAACTGTGCAACTTTTGATGTAATATTACTCACTCACACTTTTTTAAGTTAATACTCTATCAACTAGCTGCCTCACATTATTCACTTTTTCTTGGTTGGATTTCTTAATTTAAGACCTTCCAGCCCGCAGGTTTTAAATTCGTTGATTACCTTATCATGTCTTTCAGAAAGGGAAACTTCAAACTTTTTGTTACATCAACTGATGCAATGCTTTAGTTAAATATATTAACACAGATCATAGTTTTAATGAAACTGGAAATCAGCAACGTATCAAAACATGGTGCATGCATATAATATCATAAATTTTCATTTATGATAAATGGTAGTAGAATATTCTTCTTTCAATTTCTCAAAATATTCATTTGTGTTAAAAAAATAGGAAGAAAATTCTCTTGAAGGAAAAAGAGAGAATGGACTATACGATTAGATTGTGCAGGTATATTTCGAAGTGACTTAAAAAGTATTTAAGTAGGGCAAAGGAAATGACTCGCCACCATTATTTCTTAACGTGTTGCTAATTAAAAGGTAACAAGTCACTGCACCTAACTTACTTTTTTTGAAGATACTAGACGCTCTCTAACCAGTTGTTTTCAAATTGGAGTAAAATTTGGGTCACAATACAAATACACAGCACTAGAAGAACAATCGTAAAGAGGCTATATATGTCATTTTTACACGTAAATTATTGGGTTTGACAAGGATGAACATACAAATGTGTTTTTATCGTAAGGAAGAAAAAATGTTGTAAAAGCAGTTAATTAGTTATGATTGTGTCTGGGTTAGTGAAGTGGGAGTTGAAAACTTGAGATTTAAGAAAGCAGGCCTTCACGTATGAATCATGGTGATGTGTCGCTTTTGAGGAATTTGAAGAGATGGTGAAGCATGGAACACAAATTGGTGTAGACATGATGAATAATTGTTAGTATTTGTGAGCCTCTAATGAATCCAATGGTACTTGGTAATGAGTGTGGGTAGGAAATGGTTGCTGGAAAATGGTTGTAGTCAATTCACACTCCATCACATTGGACCTACTAATACTACCAAGTTAGGGCTATCAAGTTAAGATGGTTCCCCAAAAAATTTACCACATTTTGGTTCTATTGTTTGACTAATGGGCTTCATTGAATGCATTGGTCCTATGTGGTTCCCTTGTCCAAGAATCTTATTGCAAATCCTGCATTTACAACTTTGTCAGATATTGTGTATTATTTCACAAACAAGGACAAAATTATATTTCATGTCATACTTATTCCTTTGTGTTTCCTATTTATGTAAAGTTAAGCACGTTTTGCTCTTAATTAATTTCGAATCAAATCACTTTTCGTGATATCACTTCCCATGTATTTCAAGACACTCAGAAGCATGTACAGTGTCCATTCTTAAATAATTATTTGACGTCTTCAGTTATGAGATTCAATGTTAATTTAAAGGTATAAAGTTTGATCATATCTAAAAAAATATATATAAACAGGAGGGGAATTTGCAAATGTCATCTTAAATTAGGATCACATTTAGTAATATAGAATCATTTTCCCATGGATTTTTATTTATTTACAAAAACAAATATAAAGATAAGGGGAATTTTCAAATGTCATCTTAAATTATGATAACATTATTTAGTAAGATAGAATCATTTTTTCATTCATTTTCACTTATTGGTAACATTTAGTAACCTCTATTAATTAATGTCATATAAAAGTCTCTCTAGCTGACATATTACAAATGCCTAAATCAATATTGATTGTAAAAAAATCTTATTTAGTGTTGATAAAAGAATTCCAATAATATCAATGAAAAAATTGAGTTTTATATTAATTGAAAAACACTAAAATTCTAACCCTGAAAAATAAATTGATTTATATGGAGAAAAAAAAATCTTAACAATAGGAAAAAAAATTCATGATTGATTTTAACTTGTAAGAAACCAAATCAACATTATAGTAAAAGGAAATAATAATATCAAGTCGATAAAACTTTCAATGTAATTGAGTTGAAAATTTTGTTTATAGATGTTGGCCCCAGCAATATCTTAATTGAGACATAAATTTATAAGATGATAAATATACAAAACTTAAAGTTTTACTATTTTGGATAAAAATTTAATTTTTTTAATCTTAATAAATAAAATTACTCTTATACTAAGTTTTAATATTTTAAATTTCTTATTTAAACAATATATTTTATCATATAATATTCTAATTCTCTAATTTTTATCTTAAACTTCTTCATTGAAACACATAATATTTATTTTTTTATTTATATTCAGTCTTGTAATACATTATTATGATTAATTACATATACATAATGTTTGAATCCTTTTTTCATTTAGAAAACATAGAAACGTGTTTGCATGTATAGTGCAGAATTAGAGACACGTGCGTATTGTTGAGAGCTCATATGATAATTGTGAGACACAGGAATGAAAGTGGAATGCTCTCATACCATACACATCCCAAGAGTAAAAATAAAATGTTTGTTTAGTAATTTTCACACTATTTCATGTCAATTTGTGTGATTTTAGAAAAATAAGCTAAATTTACATAATGTGACAGTAGCAGGTACTCATTAATTAACATATAAAATCCGTTAGATTTGAAATTAATATTTTGCTACTAAAATGAAAATGTGTGTATAATTATAGAGAATTAGACAAAGTATTAAAATGAAAGATTAGGATATGTTTACATCCTATCATTTTATATAACCATCTTACAATTGTTTTTATTAATGTTTTATTATTTTCTTTTTGAAACGGTTTTAATTCAAATATAATATATATTTTTTTAAACAATTTTATTATGCTGATAAAATAACAGATAAATGCTTAATTTATTTTTATTCAACTCTAACAGATAAGATATTTCTCTCTGATATTTATTCAAATTAAAAAAATTGCATGTATATTTTTTTACATAACATGGTTGTACTTTGTAGTTAAGAAAATGAGAAACATGTAGTTTACACTAATCATTATATATTCTCATTAACAATGCATGAAAGTATTTATAACCAAATTTACATAACACACTACCAATGAAGATTAAGTGTATGTATATGTATAATATATATCTTCAACCTCTAAGTTCTGAGATAAAAATATTAAATAAATAAAAATTACAGATAAGAAAAGCTATTAAAAGTTTTTTGATTTAGGAATGGATTCCTTCAGTGATTATGATGAACAGTATGATTATGCATTTGACTTTGCTTTTCTAAGTAAGTTTTTCAACAAAGGAACAGAAAATAATAAAACTGAAAACAAAATAGATAATGATTCACTGTTTGGAAGTAATGAATCTGCTAGCAATACATTAAATGTGGTGAAACATTTGGAGCATGATCCTAAAGGTGAAGCACCAAGATGGATTAGAAGAAGAAGGTTTAAAAAGGGTACTGAAGAGTATATTATATGGAGAAGAGAAATTAGGCTCAAAAATAGAATTTCAGCCAGAAAATCTATTGAAAAGAAACAGGTTTGTGCAAACCCACCCATCCTTAAAAAAACAAAAAACAAAGTAATTTTTTTTTATTTCTATATTTTTGTCAAACTTAAGTTATTCTTATACTTTTAAAAAATTGATAGAATTAGTCTTTCCATTTTCAAAAATGTTATCTTCATCCTTCTTACAGTATGTTTATGGCAAAGATATATATACTGAAATGACGAAATTTACATTTATTTAGAATATTGAAAGACTATTTTATCAATTTAAAAATATAGGAACTAAAATATAATTTAATTGAAAGGACATAAACTAATTATACATTTTTAATGAAATAAAACATATCCCACATAACAAACTTATTTTTGTTATATATTTGATAATGCAGGCTCATATTCGAGAGCTTGAAACCAAAGTGGTAAAGCTGAAGACAGAGATAGAATTGAGGAAAAAAGTTGTACAGGTGATAATTGTTTATTCTCCTTTTTATATTTTTTTCATTATCACTTTCAAACATAAAGTTGTTCATGAGAAAATAAATGTTTTAAAGCCATATAAAATATTCACAATAATCTTATTGAACTAAAACTGAATTAATCAATTGTTCAATTATAGTGTTTGGATATCACTTTCTCTTTCAATGTGTCAATTTGTTGTTTTTGTCCACCTAAATATATAAGGTTGGTTTATTTAAGAAATGGAAGGACTAGGAATGAAGATATGATTAAGAAAAATAATACTTTCACAACTTAAAGAAGTATACTCAATTTACATCTCATTTTAATAATATAATAATATAAATTAAAATTTTAAAATTAAAAGACAAAACAAATTTTATTAAAATGTTATTGTTTTGCGTTATAAGTGAATATTTTTCATTTAATGGTCGACAAGCACTACTGTTTGTTGTACTACTTTTTTTATCTACCAGACAAAATGTTAAAGATTATTATATATGTAACTTTCGGTTTATTAGCATCACTTATAACTTCAGTTTATTTCATATTATATGTGTTTATATGTTTTAATTAAAGTTGTTAGAGTTTTAAAGTACTTTATTCTCAAAATAATTTTTTACTTATATTAAATTTCTTTATATTGTGGTTTGAAATTTATTGAAGTATTTTTAAATTTTAATCTAAACATAATTGTAATAGATTGAGAAAAGAAAAATAAAAAAACTTCATGGTTGCATATCAAATAAATTTAACTCAATTTGGGTTAAGTTTGTTAAGCTCGTGTTATGTGTATTTTGAGTTTAATTTTGTTATATAACAATACCAATTTTATATTGTTGATCAGTAAAAAGATTTTGATATAATTATTATAAAAATAATATTTTTCACATATAATAATTTATAATTAAACAATACCACTTTTATATATATATATATATATATATATTTATATTGTTTCTTTTTCACACTATTTTGTCGGAAGATAATTTGTGGCTTTTTTCAATTCAATTTTCACTTTTTTTTTTTTGTAGATTTTTTCAAATTCTAAACCTGCAGGTAGGTTATGTGGACTGAGAAGGGTTTTTTCTGCATCTGATTTCTATTCTCCAATTCAGGTAACTGATAAATAATTCTGTTTGGATAGCTTAATTGTTGAGGGGAGAATTCTAAATAGTTTTAATACATTGCTTCTAATTTCAAACTTACTTCTAATTACCTAAATCAAATCCATAAACACTCATCCAAACATACACAATTTGTCAAAATTTTAACATGCTCAAGATCTATTTGCAATAAGTTATATTTATTTTATGAGAAGTGAATAATTTTAACTTTTTCTCTTATAATCAAATTGGTTTTTGGTGAGACTCAAAGAATATCCACAACTATATAGGCATTTAATAAAATGACTATACCATCTAAACAAAATTAATTAATCTCATCTCACTTTTGAAATACCATTCTTAAACCTACTACAACTACTCAATTTTCTATGAGAATGTATAATAATATATTCTTAAACTCATCTTTATATATATATATATATATATATATATTAAACTAACATTCTATTATAAAACAATATGATTAAATTCAGATTAATTCAGTCCAAGCCGATTTTTCACCAATTCAACCATGAAAAATATTTATGATATTAAACCAAATTAGGTTTTCTAATAGTCTAAATAAGTTTTACATCTCACTTATAACTATTTTTGTTTTAAGTGTTTAATATATATATATATATATATATATATATATATATTAGTTTTAATTTTAAGCTCTTAATAAATTAAATATTTTGATTTATATCTTTTTGACCTCTGTCAATTTTACTTGTTACTGTCCATAACATACTACTTAAATGGCTGGCAAACAATATGCATTGAATATCTTTTATAACCTATACTAACATATACATCGTATATAATAGAAAAATATTTTCATAACATTAAAATCATACGGATTATTGTGATAAAAAATAAATCTAAAGACCAAAATAAATATATAAAGTTATTAGAGAAATTAATTGAAAGACTCAGTAAAAAGAAAATATAAATAACTTTTTTTATAATTTTTTACAAAAATTAATCATTTATTATATAGGTATTTAAAATTGAAAACAATAATATTTTATATAATTGGAACTTATTTAAATATTTTTCTAGATGCTAGCAGGTTAAAATATAAAAAATCAATTTCTGACCAAAATTGTGACCGTATTGGATCTTGCAGGTTGATCTGAAGAAACAAAGTCAACTTGGGAAGCGATGGATACATCCCATCCCTCCTCCATCTATGGAATACTTCTCTAATATTCTCTAATCTCTGTCACATTAATTTATATAATTTGTATTTACACTTAAATAACATTTTTATTATATATCATTTATTTTTTTTAAAGAGACAATAAAAAAATTAAAATTATTTTAGAGACTTAAATCAAATAAAATATTTTATTTAAATAAGAAAAAATGAAAAAAATATTATTATTATTTAGTTTGAGTAAGATTAAGTCTTTTATAAATTTCTTTATAAAATTAGAATTTTTCTAAATTTTTATTTTTAATTTGTGCATGAGTTAATTTTAAGTTAAAGAATTTTTTTTCTCGTGTTTTTCTTGTCTAGAAGTTAATTAATAAGCAAGGGCATGACTGAAAGAATCATGAATTCAGGGTTCAAACTTTTAAACATGTGAAGTATATTCAATCCAACATCTAAAAGGTATTGTCCTAAGGTAGCTCCTTAGGTTAATTCTCATCTATCCTATATACAACCATGAGAACTCAAATCCTATACAAATTCTTGGTGATTTGCAAACTCGTAATTAACTTTAAATTCACGAAGCAGGCAGTGAATGATTTTGTAATGGAACTCATCTCTATGAGTAAAAGATCTATTTTAGGTTTAAAATGAAATTTGGGATGTAAAAATTAATTCGTTTATTATTTGAAATTATAAATGCACTTTTAATTAATAATAAAAATTGAATTTGAGGGCTCAATTTTATTATTTATAAATTATAATTTATGTAAACTGACATTATTAATAAAAAAATTTGATTACGATCATTTTTTGGGTTAATTTGTTGAGATTTAATACTAAATTATTAAGGATAACTGAATTCCGTTTTAATTCAGTATATCATAAAGACATAAAAATGAGATAATGGGATGTACAAAGAGGATCATCTTTTATTTGAATTAGTCAAGAGCGATCAAAAATCTCAGTGACTAAAATAAATTGGTGTCTGGGGTAGGTAAACTATTTCTACTTCCACTATGAGTGAAACACTTTATGAGAAATCTGTGAGAAAGCTCCAAAATGAGAAAATAATAGGCAGGCTACACCCATTGGAGGGAACAATGACTCACCAACTCTCCAACAAATTCTGAAGACTATGGCAGAGCTATAAAGAAGCAACGAAGAACTCAAAGATATTTTCGAAGAACGAGAAAGAGCTAGAGAAGCTCTAATTGAGTAAGAGCGTGTGAATGAGGAAGTTTATAGAGCAAGAACGTCTAACGGAAGAAGCGGATGAAGCACGTCACCAAATGGAGGAGGCTATGAAAGCTTATGAGGAATTACAAAAAGTTAACCAGGAACTATAATAGATATTGAGAGGACGGCCTATCCTTCATGATTCGGGAGCCACTTGGATGTCAAAGGTGAATGTTGATCCCCAACCGTTCACTAGGAAGATTATGGAGGAGCAAGTCCTGTCACACTTCATGGTCCCAAAAATGACCTCTTATTTGGGATTAGGAGACCCTGAAACCCACTTCAAGGCTTTCGGAGCTCAAATGTTGATCTCGGGGGACTCCGATGCTATTCAATGTAAAATGTTTGAGGGCACTCTCACTAGAAACGCTCTACAATGGTTTAGTAGGATTCCAAAAGGCACGATAGATTCATTCAAAACTTTTTCTTAGATTCTTCTTCAGCAATTTGCAGCAAATCAGTTCAAGCCTCCAAAACTTATGGACCTGTTTGACATACAATATAAGGAAGGGGAGTCACTTTGTGCCTTCCTCAACCGACTTTTGTGAAACTATGGTAAAAATAGATCTTCAAAATGAGGAAATTTTCTTAGAAGCCTTCATGAAGAGACTACGGGTTAATCCTTTCAACTAATCCTTGCTACAGGATCGACCTGAAATAATGGCAGAAGTACGCAGAAGGGCTACAACACACAAGGATGAGGAAGAAACCACGAAGCAGAAAAGATCTAAAGAACGAGGCACATTGGCAAAATCCCATCCTTGTCTAGACATGCCAAGAGGGGTTACAATCCACCCGAGATTTTGAACGGATGAACATCTTATGTACCATACGTGGCGTTAGGACCTGGTCAGAAGAAGATGCCATTTGCGGAAATGATGGATGATTTTCATCTCAACTTCACCACACCAAAGACAGATTTGAAACACCCGCAAACAACCGCTAGACTAAGATTTTTTATGCTTACCACCAGGATGCTTGGACATCACTTAACAATGTGGTGCGATTTCCACCAAGCAAAGGGACACGACACCGATGATTGCCTCACTCTGGCAATGCAACTGGAAAAACTGGCCTGAGATAGATTTACGGATAAATGTTTATAACACCAACAAAAGTAGAATACGATACCAGGAAACGCGGTGGTGGAACAACAGGAAAGACTAACTAGAGCAAATCTTAAATAGTAGAGGTTTCATTGGATAGAGGCAACATACCACGAATATGGAATACAACAAGTTTGAAGTTTTATTTAAAATGTATTATCAACTCTATGTTTTATATTAATTTGTTACACAAGCAACACTCTTAAGTTTGAAGTTTTATTTTAGTATTATCAACTCTATGTTTTACATCGTTATGTTTTCTTTTAATGAGGTCGCACCAATTTATAAGTACCCGTGTTTTCTTAATATTGTTTTACGACTAAATGACAATACAGAAAATGTCTTTTGTTCCATTGTGAAAAATTAAATGGCCATGACAATATGGAAAGAAATGTCGCTAGGCTCAAGGACATCCACATGGCTCAATGATAACGTAAGCCGCAAGACTCAATGACGTCGTCGCCGCAAGACTCAATGACGTTGTGGTTGCAAGGCTCAATGAAACTGTAAGCAACAAGGCTCAATGATATGGTAAGCTGCAAGGCTCAATGACGTCATGGCCACAAGACTCAATAATACTGTAAGCCACAAAACTCAATGAAACCATAAGCCGTAAGGCTCAATGAAACTGTAGGCCGCAAGGCTCAATGATACGACATCAACAAGGCTCAATGATACAGCAAACATGATCGAGATGGTTCATGTGATATGGAAAGCATGACCAAGATGGTTCATGTGATACGAAAAACATGATCGAGATTGTTAATGTGATACGACAAACATGACTGAAATGGTTCATGTCGTCGTCTAAAACATTACTGAGATGGCTCATGTCATCACTAAAGACATGGTCGGGATGAGAAATGTAAGCTTGCAAAACATGGCCGAGATAGTGCATGTAAATTCGCAAAACATGACCAAGATGTCGCATGTAAGTTCGCAAAACATGACCAAGATGACGCATGTAAGTTTGCAAAACATGGACGAGATGACGCATGTAAGTTCGCAAAACATGGCCAAAGTTAACACAAGTAAGTTTGTCATCTCGACCATTTTTGCTAATTTACATGCGTCATCTCGGCCATGTTTTGTGAACTTACATGCGACACCTCGATCATGTTTTATGAATTTACATATGTCATCTCGACCATGTTTTGTGAGCTTACATGAGTCATCTCTACCATGCTTTTGGCAACTACATAAATCATCTCGGTCATGTTTTCGACGACGACATGAACCATCCAGGTCATGTTTTCGGTATCATATGAACTATCTAGGTAATGTTTTTCGTATCATTGAGCCTTGCGGCTGTCATATCATTTAATGACGTCGTGGCCGCAAGACTCAATGATACCGTAAGCCGCAAGGCTTAATGAAACCGTAAGTCGTAACGCTCAATGAAATCGTAGGCTGTAAGACTCAATGATACGACAGCCGCAAGGGTTAATGATATGGCAGCCGCAAGGCTCAATGATACAAAAAATATGACCAAGATGGTTCATGTGATACGAAAAATACGACAGAGATTGTTCATGTCGTCGTCTAAAACATGACCGAGATGGCTCATGTTGTCGTCAAAAACATGACCGAGATTGTTCATGTCGTCTTCTAAAACATGACCAAGATGGATCATGTCATCACAAAAAATATGGTCGAGATTGCGCATGTAAGCTTGCAAAACATGATCGAGAAAACACATGTAAGTTCGCAAAACATGGGCAAGATAACGCATGTAAGTTCGCAAAACATGGCCGAGATGCCATTTGTAAGTTTGCAAAACAGGACCGAGATGGTGCATGTAATATACAACACAACGCCGAACGGCTCAATGATATGGTAACCGCAAAGGCTCAACAATACGAAATGAGCACAGACTCAATGATACGATAGCCGCAAAGGCTTAATGATACGTTAACCACAAAGATTCAATGATACGGAAGCCGCAGAGGCTCAATGATACAGTAGCAACAAAAGCTTAATGATACGGATGTTGTAAAGGCTTAATGATATGTTAGTCACAAAAGCTCAATGATACAGTAGCCGAAAGACTCAATGATACGGTAATAAAAAAGTCTCAACAATTCGGAAGCCGCAAAGGTTCAATGATACAGAAGCTGCAAAGGCATAATGATACGAAAGTCACAAAGGCTCAATGAAACCGTAGGCTGCAAGGCTCATTGATACGACAGTCGCAAGGCTGATAAGTACCAATTTTGAGTATTTTTATACATGAGAAATATTGAGTACTTGTGGGTTTAAGTGTTATTTAAAATAGTAATTACTCCCAATTTTAGAGTTTTTGGATTTTAATTTATGTTTTGAGTCATGAGTTAAAGGAAATCATTTAATCTCAATTATTGTGAAATTTCAGGTATAAAAGAATGAAGAAAATGATAAATTGGAAGATTTATAAAGAAAAGAAATAAAAAGTTTAAAATATAAAAAAGCCCAAGAGAAAAGTCACTTAACCTAGGCCCAAAACCAAGTTTAAAAGGAGACTTTTAGAGTTTTGGGAGAAATCAAGACCTAAAGGACGAAATCAAGACCTAGAGGACGAAGCAAGACCTAGAGGACGAAAGTGGACGGCTAGAATCAAGATTTTCTTCTTCTCTTGCAATCTTCCTTTCATTGGGTTGTAATGGCTATCATGGGTAGCTAATTCTTCATCTTTGAACTCATTCATATTTTGGTGATTTTTATATATAATATTCAGTTTCTACTCAATTGGTATTTTCATCTTGTGCTTAATGCTAGATTTTATCTGATCAATAGAGTCTTGATTTTGATTCTT
>Ga0099824_1004015_pt1 | contig 21299 bp, 7 predicted proteins | sample SiratrowhiteBW_FD_76837 | JGI IMG/M metagenome (GOLD analysis project Ga0099824, IMG submission 76837) | Root nodule microbial communities of legume samples collected from California, USA - Siratro white BW | ecosystem: Host-associated > Plants > Roots > Nodule | place: USA: California... | reverse complement strand
TATATATATATATATATATATATATCTTTAAATTACGACTATATTAAAACTGAAGAAATAGTAAACATGTAAGAGAGGATTGACGAACTAAATAATTTCAAATTTAAAATAAATGGGACAATAATAATGTTACGATTTAGGGTATTCGAAATTTTACATAAAATTTAGAGTAACATTGTAGTTATTTTTAATGTTTGTCAGTATAAAATTGAACTTTTTGTAGCAACAATTTAACCTTTAGATTTAGTGTCGACTTTTAATATAAGGGTTATTGATATTAATGAAACTCTAAGGCAGCTAAACTAGGGTAAAATAAGAGCAAAATATGATGAGGAAAACATCTCTACCTTTTTTGATATTTAGATATTTTTTTTAATTTATTCGTCCCGCTGGATCCACGTTTTCGGGAGGAATTATTGTAGCGATCCTTTTTCTCAGGTTCATTTCATTATTTCTCCTCTTCTTATTTGTTTTCTTCCTTCAGTTTAACAAAAATGTCTGACTCATCTCCAATATCATTTGAAGATTTTACCAAGTGGTATGCCATGCACTAATCCACTAGTAACATTGTTTTGGTGGTACATATTAATAATTCTTCTGTCTGTCACTCTATCTACTTTTCTTGTTCCTAGGTTATTGATTGTTCCAGTATAATTGTTTATATATCTGGAATCATTTTCTTTTCTTTTTCTTTACTATTGTTTTTTTTTTTATAACTGTTGTCAATGATTTATAAACACAAACTTGGGACATTATACTAGACAATAATGTTAAGAAGAAAAATAATTCATTGTTATTATTATAAATTTTAATGAATTGAACACGTAAAAAGTATGTTTAAAAGAAACATGCAATAATATATTTTCCTTCTAACAAATAAAGTTGCAATATTTTTATTTTTTACAGCTGGAATACATGTTAAACATTGAATCAAGCATTCAAGCATATCATGATAGCACGGAGAATTCAAGTATTTCATATATTTGAATGAAAAACTTAATATGATAAGATAAGAATTGAAATTAGAAAGATAAGCTTTTTTCCATTTTAAGAGGAAGACTGGGAGTGTAGAGTACATCACACTCGATGCAGCGAAAATTGTCTATCAAATTCAAGAAAGTGCATCAGACACGTTAGGTTTTTACAAACATATTTTGTCTCATTTTCTTCTTTTTTTTTCTCCTAGAGTTTTAACAGTTCGTATCAAAATAGGGTTTAAAAGGAGTTTATGTTGCGCAAGAATAACATCATTTTCATTATTAATTTTTCAATTTTCACTATAAAGAATCATGACAATTGAAAAATACATTTATAAGTGGTTAGGAGTTAGGAGATTTTAAGGAATGTGGAAGTAAAAGGACTTTAGTGGTCTCTTAGATACATAAGCTCCCAATGTGAAGTCACATCTCTTAATAATACAACGATATGGTATTCTGATATACATAACATAAATAAATTTATTTTTATATATTTCATCAAAATTTTATTAAAACACGCAAAGATAACGACTGTTTTCTTTTTATATTTAATAAGATCTTGCGTAAATACATCACAAAAACATATTGTACTATTGTTTTCAATACAATTTTGATAATCGAAAATAAATTATTTCAAATAAAAATAATTAACTTTTGTATGACTTTTTTTTTTTAACTAGTAATTTATAAAAAATTTCAATTTAAATACATTAAAGTAATTTTAAACTTTAAAAAAAAACAAATTTATAATCTAAATTGTCTGTAATGAAAATGTTTTTACGATTATTTTTATGAATCATGTTTGATTTTTAGACTATATAAATTCGTACGTTATATTGAAGTAATGATAATAGAAAAAAAAAGTTATAGGTTGGATAAGCGAAAAACATAATTAATTGACAAATGGATAGTCAGATCCATTTAGATGGACATAAATAGGAGTAAAATTAGGGGGTGAGTAAAGTTCAACACTTATGAGTATTTATGATACTAACGTTCACTCTATCCAAATATTAACTTAAATGTCAGATAAACACTCCATTCTCATCAACAAAAAATAAGTCATAACATTGCAAATATAAGATAATTTAACATAGTTAGTCTACAGAGGACCTGCTTGAATTTCAATCAAACATTTAAATTTACTTTTAATATTTATCAAATACTATCTTCACATATTTGATATCTTCTTTCCATTTTTAATTAAAATTATAATTCAACTTAAATTATAGTTTACTTTCTCTAAATTTAATTAAACTCAACTCAATTTAATTTCTTAATTTAAATTCATGTAATAGTTCACAAAGAGAGTTGAAAAAAATCTGCTTGCTTGTTTGGCAAAATCATAATAAGCTTTTGACTCTTGAATATCCATAGTTTCTATAATTTATAAGGTTTTCACTGAACCTCTATAATGAGACTACTTTCTGAAGAAAAAAAAAAGAAAAACTCTAAAATGTTTAGAAGGTTATGGTTGACTAGTATCACTATAGGTTAAAGAAATAAAATTAGATATTTTCTATTTTTTATTATATATTATATATATATTTTGTAAAAATCTTATATTTATTTTTAATTTTAAAGTTAAAAATAATATTAACTTTTTTTTATTAATATTTATGTTTAGATGAATATATCTTCTTCACTTTTGGCATAATCGGCAAATGCAAAGACAGAAATTACGAAAAAATAACTAATAATTATAATTTATTATATTAGCCAACTAAAAAAAAGTATAAATATCCAATATATCTGTCCAAAATATTTTATTGAAATATTCGTTTATCATAATTAAGAAAAAAAGCTCTCTCATCTATATCAAAGTAATATTTTTTTTATTTTATTTTATTTATAGTTACATTTATCTTAAATAACGTTAGTTAATTGGGCGTAAGAATATTTTTGACAATTATTATTACAATGACCACTTCAAAGAAGAGGATGTGATTCCAAATATGGTGTTCGACCATATTTTGTAATTGCAACATATTCTCCATTAAATTTTTATCGATACGTGTGTTAATTTTGTTGTAATTTTATAGTAGTTATTCTAAATATTATATTTACAATCGATTAGATAAAAAATATTATGCTGGATTATAAATTAATTTCTCGGAGAAATCTCATAAGTATAAGAAAAATAAAATAACTTTATCTAAACAACATCTAATTAACGAAACATTTAAAAAAGATTATAAGATTAAAAAAATATTGTATGTTAATTTATTTTTATTGGTTTCATCTCACATCATTTGTAAGAACTTTTTGTTAATTTTACTTCAATAAAAAGTCTTATAAAACACACACTTATTAATATTTTATTTTGTTCTTAATATTATTAAGTTTTGTTGCTTTTATGATTTGTGATTTTATTTAAAACTCTATTTTAAATTTTAGTTCTTGCTAATATATTTTAATAAGAGGTCTTAAACTTATAACTTTTAATATGTAACTTACAATCAAGACGTCATAAAATTAAACTCATAATCTCGCTTTCTAAAAATTATTGAAATCAATCCCGTTTTCCATACGTATAAACTTTCGTAAATTTCTTATACTATTTTGCCCAACGAAGGATGACAGAGTAATAAAAGAAATATGAAGGGTATCATGCATAATTGTGTGAAACTTTAAGGAGTACAGTAGTAGTTATCTAAAAAATAATACCAGTAAGCAACTATGCTAACAATATAAAATAGTTCTATACCATCGTTTAATTATAAATACCACGTGTGATAAATTTATTAATGCTTGTAATAATTATTTTTAAAACTGTAGCAACAATGATAAATAGATATATTATAAAATAAAATTATTTTATATTATTTGAATATCTCATTTACTATAAGTAAAATTAATTTACCGTATATGGATGAAAGTAATCCATATCTTATATTTAGAATATATAAATAAGAGTAATTCAAAGTTTATATTATGAAAATTTAACTTCAGTTTACTTTTTAATAATGTATTAAGATAAATTTGTTGAAGTTATCGTATTATCCACTATCGAATCTCTCGTAAATGTTTAGATATTTAAAAAAAAGATTGAAAATAGAGTAGATATAAGTTTAAATTACAATATATGAATTAAATAATTTTTACTTTGAGAATAAATTATACTTAAATTTATTTCTTAATATTAACATCAATATCTAATCAAGAAATTTAAAATAGAAAATATTTTACTGACTTTTAAAATAATAATTAATAAATTTAAAATAGAAAATAATTTACTCACCTTTAAAATTTTTCAAAACATCATAGATGTGACTCTAAGTTGGAATAAGTGAGCAAGAATAGAAATGTTTTTATTGACATATTTAAAGATTATTTTTTTAATGTATTCTGATATGATTTTAATAATAAAAAAAAGTTAATTCTGATATGATCAATGTTTTTGTTTTCTATATCAAATACAAAAGAAATAGTGGGGAGAGCAGTTCCAAATCATAAAGTCGAATCTTCATTCATAAATAGCTGAAAATTGATTAGAGCATTCATGACAAAAACAAAAATTAATAAATGCATTAAATCATTTTTTCTGCTCTATAAAGTGTACAACAATTTAGTAGTCTTTTCAGTAACACAACAAAATTTGAGTGTATGAGTTTGAGAATGATGGGTTTTGGGGCTCGCCTGTGCTTCCTCTTCCTTTTGCTCACACCTGCGTTCATGTGTTCTGCAATGACAAACCCCAAAGGTACTTTTCTTATACAGTTCTTTGCATAAATGAGTGAAAACATAACTCTTTTTTTTAAGTATTTTTAATTTATTTTTTAATGAATATATAATGCTTTTTATCTTGATAAATCTGGATTATCATGTGCAGAAAATTAAAAACTAATTTCTTAAAATAATAAAAATGATTGTAACCAAACCAATATTCCGATTTCTGATTTAATCGGTCGAATTCAGCTATCTGTTTCAAATTTAATAACATTATTTATGATGTTTTGATGTCATTTCAAGTCAAACTAAACATTATTATAAAATCATCTTGTCTTAATTATAATAATTTATTTTGGCAATTCGAATTGGTTTAGGGGATCATGTTTGTATATGTATTTGTATATGTGATGTTAATTTTAATTTTAACAGGGGAACTAAATAGCCACTACAAATTAGACGATTATGCAGGGACAGGGCCCAATCCTAAACATGATCCTCCTCCACCCCCAAGTCAGTGCTATTTTCTCACATTTTTATATTTTAATCAACTCCTAATGTTAATATATTCGGATTTTTAAGTCAAAATATTTTATACCCATAACATTAATGTTCCCAACAAATAAGAAAAATATTAGACACACATAATTTTACAGACTCTATCTGTAATCGATTCAAATTTATCGAAAATAAAAAATTTTGAATGGATCTCACGTTTTATTTAACAAGCCCGTATCATAATTGTACGGGTTTCAATAAATATCAATCTCGATAAATAATTAAATTAAACACTACTACATGTACGAAAAAGTGAGTTTTGTCGCTTACAATTTTTCTGCAATATTTAATCAAGAATAATATTTACAAAGTATATTTTAGCCCATGAAAAATATTAGACACAAATTATTAGATAAATTTTATTTGAAAAATAATTCTTAATAAATATATGTATAATATTTATTTATGAAAATAGTTCAAATTTCTTTTATAATTATTCCTTGTTTAATGATTATTTTAATGGTATTTCTAATAAAAGTAAATAATAAATATTATTTTTCTTCGTTATAGTATCAACAGTCATATTATCTCTTATAATTAAAAAGTCAAGAATGCTAATTATGACTGATAGTCATTTCTCTTTCATAATTAGAATAAAGAATGGTAGTACTGTTTTTCTTTTATGTGGAGATTTTTCGTACAATATTTTAAAGTGGGATCCTCTCAGTATTAGATCGAATGCCCATCCAAGAAACTTCTAAATTTAATAATTTCAAATTACTAAATTTCCTTTAATACAAGCTTATTTTGTAAAAGGAAAAAAAAATATTTTTATTTTCTAAGGTAAAAAGCTAAAAATTAACAATCTCTGTATCTTTATACTCTTAAAGATGATTCTAAAGACGTCTGGTTGAGTTCTAAAGATTGAAAGTATATGTCACAATTCAAATCAGATGTTCATATTTTATTTTCAATTATATTTAAGTGGAAAAAAATATTGAGAGAGTATTGCTGACACTTTTCTCCATAAATTGTATACTTCACTTCCATTATTTTAGCTATTTTCTTAGTACATTGGATATTTAATAAAAATGTGATGTAATTTGGATGATCCTTTTACAGGTTACGAAAAGATGCAGATCAATGAAAATGATTTTGAAGTAACAAAAACGTAAACATGATCCCTTCTCTCCTCTTCCCATTTGATGAGTGGATATCCTGTAATGGAACAATACAAATTTCATTGAGTTTATTTGCGTATTCTCATTGGTTATGATCATGCTGATGAAGTGATAGTCATATTAAATTATCACCGTGATAATAAAATATAAGCCATTTATGAGAAAAAATTACTATACATGATGATTTCGGTATTATATATTATAATAAAACAAATACAAAGTTTGAAAGAATCTTTTAACAGTTTCTTTACGAGCAAGAGTTGGATATATTAAAAAAAAAAGAAAATGAAACTATGATTTTTTTCATATTTAGATTTTGAAATAGTCCGCATCAGAAAGTTTTTAGTTTTAGTGTTTAGTTAGCAGCTAAACTTTTTTTATATTTATCTTATAATGATCAAAGTATAAGAACGAATATTTTATCCTTTTTTTTTTAAGAATGAAGATATTTTTTGTTGTTTCTCACGTGTCCGAATGACATATATTAACGTATAAGATCATTCTGTACTTTTTTCAGTAGCACGACGTTTTCAATAAAAAAAATAAAAAAATTGTGGACAGCTTCCCCTTTATCACAGTATAACATGATTGTCCCCACACCTACATGGTTACATACATATTCAACCTTTAAATATCGGACTATGTAACCGTGTGTATAGTTCATTTAAAGACATTTTTTGAAATTTTTGTAATAAAGTAAATTTATTGCTATGATAATACCAAACAGTTCTATTACATCCAATTAAATATGAATATGAATATTCCAAACTGCCTTTTTAGAAAATATGAATATGGATATTAAATCCAATTAATTTTAAGTGGATTTGAATTCTTAAAAATTCAATCAATGCTCACCCTTACCATTCGTTTTCAGTTCCTCTTCAGTGGTTACCACATTACCTATGAATATATATATGATGCATAGGTACACAAGGTTAACGGAATCCTTACCTGTTCTTAGTTTTTCAAATGTAATTCGTACAGTGATGCATCATCAGATGAATACTGTTGGTAGTAACGTAGGACCACTACTAGTGGGCACTCTTTTATGAAGTTAGTTAATTATCACAAATTAAATTGGAATTTGGCATATGGTTATGATGGCTTTGCAACTTTATTTGAGACCTGCTAATACTTTATTAATTACTGGCCCTTTCTCAAGGTAAATCAAAGCTTTCTCTCCTCTTGTGTTCACTGTTCAGTAGCTGTTATATGCTTCTATTTTTCTTTTCTACGTTTTATTATGTTTTCTGAATTTTTATATTTTCTTAATTTAGGTGTCATGATTTTTTTTTTTATTATTATGGTGAGACTCGTTCCTGCGGTCGGTTCAGCCAGGTTAGCTGAATTTTGGCTTGCTACTACTAATGCGAGCTAAGCCTAACCCATGTCGTTGAAAGTTTTGACAGCCCATGGTGAGCCACATCTCCAGATTGAACTAGTAATTAGTTTGGAAATTAGTTGAGACATGGATATGACTTAAGGTACCCCTGTAAGAGTCTTAATTTTCCACCCTCCTAGGTCTATGTCACCTTTGCTATGAGCTATGACTGCAAGTTGCATTTTACAGAATACAGATCACTAAATAATGCCATAGGTCTATACCATAGGTCTATAAGAGACTTCAGTGGGATGAGTAAATTCTATAAGATTAAGTTTTGAATTCAAATTCAAGGGGCAATCAATTTAACTTGTTACATTATGACAAAGTTTTACTTCACTTAAAATTTAGGAATTATGGTCAAGAGTACTTTATAAACACCTTTATTCTTTAATCAACCAAATAGGACCAAAACGTAACAGTGTGTTGCATTTGTTTTGAACTAGTGCTATAGAAATCACAACTCCACCAATGGCAGAGAATATAGAAAATCAGCTCTTGAAGCTGAAACTAGAGCATATTGACAGTGTAAAGTTCTTGAGTCGGTAATATCAGACTATTGCGAGGTTTGTGTAGCAATGGGATGTGCGTAATAAAAAGAGCAGCAACTTAATGTAATCAATTAAGCTAGTGAGCCTTTAGCCTATGCGTAAGACATTTCAAATTCAAACTACAGCAACAAGTACATCCGAATGAGAGATATGGTGTTGGCTATAGCAGCACTAACTATTTTTAGTTGATGCAAAGTTAAATTGACCAGTTCATGGCATTGGAGGTGAAGGTTTCTGGGCATGCTAGGAGAGCAGCAACCCTTCTCACTTCCTGTGGTTTTCCGATATTTATCCAAGGATTCTGGAGTTGAATCCTTATTTGATTACGTGCCGAAAGCAGCCAGGGATTGCCATTCGACGACTACCCGTTTGTACAAATGCAACTACGGCTCATTTCAGGGTCGATGTATCTTGTTTAGAAAAACGAAACTACCTCTGGCATGGAACATTCTACGGTGCCTAAGCACGCTCCGAGCCATTTCACAGAAAAATCCAAATTGTTCTTTTCCACATTCTCCAAAACAGCAAATTCAGAACAGTGCTAAAAACAAAAGGTAATTAGAAGGATTTACGTACACAGTTATTAATTTTTAAGAAAATTATAACGTATCCATTAAAATCTAAAGGTGAACATAAGTACACGCTGACAACCCTTACAAGGTCCTGATGATTGATCCAATAGCACTAAACAAAAGTACTCTGTAGCGGGATAATTTGCTCATCAACACCAGATAATCCACTTATAGGTTTATGTTGAGTAAGGCCATGTTTGGATGAGTATTTTCTATACGAACTTTCAGAAAATGAAATAAGGAGAGAAAAAAGCAAATCCCTCTCATAAACTAAAATTAAATTGAACTTATCAGATAAACTTAATTAATTTTTTTAAATTTCGTTCTCTTGTAAGTTAAATCCAAAGAAGGCCTGAAGGAAGCAACTAAGCTGAGTTTGCGAAATGAGACTTGACATGTTTAAAAGACAGAAGAACCCTACAAATTCACCAATTCATTGACTAAAATGCAACAATATAAACATACTTGTACTTTGCAAGCCTATCCGCTACACACAACGCTAAATTTGTAATTAACACAGAACCACGTCGAAGATATGAATAAAAACGAAAGAAAACCGTTTCTATAATGAGAAGAAACCAGCTTTATTTCACTTCAAATATAAAAAGCCGCAAGAACAGTACCAAATTACGACAAGCAGCAAGTAGAACAACACTGATGCATTCATCAATCCAACACCAAGTCAAACTATATACATAGAGATATCATAATTATATATATCTATCATATATACTGGAATAGCATTAGAGCGAGTCCGAATGGAGATAGCTTATGAATTTGGAAACCTTACGATAACACAAGCCAGTAGGAGTTGTTTGTTTGGTTCAGTAATCCACTCGATAATCGCTGTAATCGTCGCGAGCAACACTAGCAGCGACGTCGTTCTCGACCCTCTCCGCGATTTTGTCCTCTTCGTATTTATGCCCCTCCACCAGAGCAAGCCCGCCGAGAGCTCCAGCAACAGCGCCAACCGCGAGGCCAGCGCCTAGGCCCATTTTGGAAGACTTGGGCTTGGGGTCGTAGGAGGTGGAATAGTCAAGCGGAGCGGAAGGCCCACTGGGCCCAGCGTAACGGTCGAAGAAGGGTCTCGGAGGAGGAGGAGGAGGGGCACCAGAATAGTAACCGGGATAGTAAGAAGAACTATATGAATCGGGGTAAGAGGTGTACGAGGGGTATGGGGAGGGTGGTGGAGAAGGGGAATGTGAATATCCCCTGTAGAAGACGAAATTAGGGTTAGGGTTAGGGTTGGGGGTTGGGGTGGGGTTAGGGTTAGGGTTGGGGTTGAGGTAGTCGAGGGATTGGAATTGGGAGCGGCCCAGGAGGCCAAGTTTGAGGTGGATCTTGCCGTGGGGGCGGCCGGAGGGGCGGGAAAGGGGGAACTTGCGGAGGCGCGTGGAGTCGTGGAGGTCGTGGAGGTCCTTGAGGGGGAGACGGAGGGTGGCGACGAGGGGTTTGGGGGTGTCAGAGGGTTTGGAGTGGAAGATCTCGAGGGTGAGGAAGGAGTCGTGGAGGGGGAGAGGGAGGGGGAGGGCGAAGCGCTCGTTCCAGACGGGGGAGGTGTTGCCGGAGTCGTCGGATTTGGTGGCCAGACGGCGCTCGGGGTCCACCCAGAAAACGACGTAGGGCTTCAGATCGCCGTTCTTCCAGTTGACGTTCTTCAGGTGTTTCGCCGCCACGATGGTGAGGTCGAGATCCACTGATTTCGACGGTGGAGGACGCGATGACGCCATCTTTCTTTCTTCTCTGCGCTTCTCAAGAGCAACAACTTTCAGTACTCGGAAAAGGACCAGAACAGAATTTTTGTGAAATATGTTTTTGTTTATGTTATTTTCCTTTTAAGTTTTGATCTATGTTTCTTTATCCACTTGTTCCTTACTCAACATCAATAGATGTTAAGGTCCAGTAACAAATTAACTAAAACAAAGTTGAAACTTGGAGGATTCTTTTATGTTGTTTAGTAAATTATAAGAAATTACCTTGTTTCGTTACATAGAGGAAGTAAAAAAAAGTTGATATGTTTTCACCTGTTACTTTTAATTTATTGTTTTCTTTCTAGTTTTATAAAATTTTGTAATTTTGGTTTTCAATTTGTTTCTCTAAATTTTAGTGTTGTAATTTTTAATAATGTATGATTTTCTTAATTTTAATATAATTTCCGATTCAATTATTTACAATTTTTTATCATTTTAAATATGACAAGGTGATATTACAATGAAGCACATGATACTTGTGATTTTTTACGATATTAAAAAAGTCAGTATTAAATTTGATTTGTAGCCATTTAATAGATTTTTAAATAAAATGTCAAAAATCATAATGATGTTTAATATAATTACAGACGAATAAATACGAATATAAGATTACATATTAAAGATTTAATATGCGCTTTTTAGTGACTAAAATTTGTATTTATATCATATTTTTAATCAATCTTCTTCTAATGTATTTATACCACATCAAATTTATTAATATTTCTAAAAAATATATTCATAAAATGGTATTATTAGTATTAATTATATAAAAATAATTTTTTGAACTAAAAATATATGCTATTTGAAACACAGATAAAATTATTGCATATAATAATGGTACGAATTGTTTATTCATATAATTTTTAGTAATAATTATGAATGATATTAATTGATATTAATTAATTTAACAATATACTTACATATATATATATATATATATATATATATAATATCCTTTTAACTAAACGAGACTCGTGCGTAGATGTTTTTTTTTTAATTTGATTAAGAATATTATTTTAATTTATTATTAAAATTTAGTAGTTAATTTTTTATATAATAATTTTTAAATAAATTCTGAAAATTTTAACTAAATGTATGTATGTATTATTAAAAAGTGTGTAATAATAAAGTTTGTTTTTGTAAGAAGAATATTGAAATTTGTAAACAAAAGAATTTTATATTAAAATCTATTGTAATATTTATTCATGTGAAATTACCATTTTGACATTTTTAACTAATATCAGTTGAAAAGTATTTCAAGATTTGATATATTAATGCCATTAATTTAAATCCATAACTCTTTCAATATTATAGATTACAATCATGTAACCCTTTTAATACTGTATACTTTGCATACACATATCACTTTAAATACACTTATATACATAATAACTAGAGTTGCTCTTATATATAAGATACATTGAACACAATTTTTTCAATACAAAAAACATTAAACAACTCCTAAACCTATACATCACATTAAAAAACTTTACTTTTTTTTCTCTTTTACTGTTTTTAGTTAATAGTCGTATTAATCATCTTTCTTAATATTTTTTAGCTGGAATTAGACATAGACAATGGACGATAGGTGCCCAAAGAAGAGGAAGTGAACATAGAATCGTGAAGGGTAGAATGGTCTGTGCATATTTCACAATTTTGACATTTTATTTTCCCAGACGCAACAACCAAAGTGAAACGTTGTAGTTGAGTCGAGTCGTGTCGTGGGGGACATCACATTCATTTTCATTGATTGGTACCAATCCAACACCATTTTTCATGTGCCAAGGCGAGATCGCCATTACTACAACACAGACAAGTAACAAACGCCAGGAGGGAGTGGGTGCATTCCCTGCTTCTTCCCTGAGATCAAAGTTAAAGTGTAAAACCCCTTAATACTAAAACCCAGATTTTGGTTCCCCCAGTGGGGAGAACAGAAAAAAAAAAGAAAAAAAAAGGAAGAAAAACATGTCGGAGGCTTTGATCAATGGTTTGGCCGGAGCTGGAGGAGGGATCATTGCTCAGCTCATCACATACCCACTTTCAACTGTACGAATACGGTTTAAAAGATCGGATTTTTTTTTACTTTTTAGTTGAAAAAATTTCTTCTGGGTCGTTGTGTAAGGTTTCTAAGATTTAATTTTTCCGACGTGATCTATAGGTAAACACTCGTCAACAAACCGAGCGTGATGTGAAGAGAGCGACGAGGAGTCAAAGTGCCCTCGAACGAATGTGCCAGGTTAGCGAGGATCACACGATTGTTTGGCTGAATTTAATTGTAGTATTGGTTTGCTGTGGTGATGAAAAGAGAGAAGGTGATTGTGATTGTGTTTATGTATAGGTTGTAAATGAAGAAGGGTGGGAACGGTTGTATGGAGGCTTGATGCCATCTCTAGTGGGTACCGCTGCGTCTCAGGTGAGCTCGTTTTAGCACGTGTTTGGTAATATTGCTATTTTTTATTTTTTATTTTGTATATGTGGATTTGATTGCTGAATCCGTGAGAAATCTAAAATTATGAGTGATTGAAGTGGATTTAGTTTGAGGATGTTATAGTCAACATATATGGGTTTACACCCGAGATGGCATCAAGATTAACAAGGTTTGAAAATCTATATGTGACTTCGATTTTGAATGCAACTTTCATGTTTTTGAGCTCTTTTTGGCGACCTTATTGTGACTGTATTTGCTGCAATGTCAAGGATCATGATCAAAATTGTGACTGTGACCAAAATTTGAAACCTCGATGCTTCTTCAACTATCAACTATCTCGTATAATTATTCACACCCATTTGTTTCAGACTTATGGTACAATTGATTTTGATAGAATTAATTTTAATCCGTTGAATGTGATTGAAACGTGTGTTTTATTAATCTCAGCCACAAATCCTTCTTTAAACTCATGCACTGCATGGGAAATTGATTATTGTTGTAAACCAAAATCCTATTGTTTGATTTTGATGGGCTGTAGTGTAACTTGCTTGTTCAATGTTCTGACTTAGGTTTCAAGGTTTTAATATCTCAATTTTATTGTACAGGGTGTTTACTATTATTTCTATCAAATATTCAGGAACATGGCTCAAGCAGCTGCACTACAGAAAAAGAAAAGTGGTGTCGGTGACGGATCAATTGGGATGCTCTCCTCTCTCCTCACTGCTGCTTTATCCGGGTAGTTTACTTTGTCTTAGTGTACTAACCCATTTGGTTCTACTCTGTTATTACCCCAGCAAATATAAGTTCTTGTTAAGCTTTTCTTACAGCTCTGGCAGTTAATTTGCCATATTAACATCATCATGTACTTCTGAAGGCTGTATTTCGACATTTCTCAAATTTGACCTTCTAAAAGAACTGCTGAATTGACCTTCCTATAATAAAAGCACAAACTTTTAATTGCCGATTATGTTGGTAGAAACTAATGATTATGAATTGTCTCACTGTCTCAGCACTCGTGTGTAGTGATATTACCTAATTGCTTCATAAATCTTTGTGTAGGTGTGTTAACGTGCTCTTGACAAATCCCATTTGGGTAGTTGTTACCCGTATGCAGGTAATTTGCATTTTGTAATTCATCTATTGTTCTCTGTTTTTCACGCTTTCCTTTCTCTTGTTACTTATCCTAGCCCTTGTTTGTCTTGCATCTTGGTATACACTAATCATTATAATGAAATGGTTAATACAGATTAACTTCTGGGAGAACTTCCTTTTCTCCTAATTTTGTTCTTTTGTATATGGTTATTTAGAATGTAGATAAATTATTAAGACTATTATTGAGGATTTTATTTCCTTTCTAATAATAAGCTAAAACATTTTCATAAGTAATCAAAATTGTAAGTAGATAAACTTGGAATGGAAGAGAAGTGATGATACCTTTGAATGCTTGGCTGGACTTCATAAAGTTTCATGGATTTGGGAACTATTTGGGAACATTGTATCAGACACAAAAGATTATTGGATTATTTTGTTCGTTTAAGTTGTTTCAGTATATAATATATAATACATGGTCTGTCACTGATTTTGTTTTACTATTTGAATTTCTCAAAGTAATCAAAATTGTGTTCTCTTGTAATTTAGAATAATAAATCACAAACAAAAGTTCTCTGTCTATTTGTCTGTCTCTCCTTTGATTTTCTCCTGCCCGACTTCAGCTAGTAAGTCTTGGATTCTGATTTTGCTATTTTATGTCAAAAACTATTTTTACTGTGCAGGCACATAGAAAAGAGTCGAAGCCTGCACCTGATCAGGGTTTGTTAGTTGCCACTGAGCCAGCAATTATTTCTGCAGTTGAACCTCTTCCTTATGGAACTAGCCATGTAGTAAGTAAAGTCTATATTGGCTATTCTGATGTGATAAAATATTTGAAAAACTCATCTTACAATCTTGTTTCATATAACGGCTTTTCATATTCCAGTTAGAATAGATTGTCTGAAAATATTCACACAAATTGATTGATTGATTATTTATGATTATCATGGTTTTTCCCCACTTCCATAATATGCTGAGTTTTACTAGTCCCGATAATGCTTGGGGACTCCTGATGACACTTTATACTTTTCAAACCCTCTTGTTTCCTTTATATGTGTAAATTTTTAATACAATTTTGCAGATTCAAGAAATCTTTGATGAAGCTGGTATTCGGGGTTTCTGGAAAGGTGTATTACCATCACTGATCATGGTATGTTGAAAGTGAATCTCTTTCATGCTTAGGAGTATTACTAAGCGATTGCTCTTTAAATCAGGTAAGCAATCCTTCCATACAGTTCATGCTGTATGAAGCCATGTTGTCAAAGTTAAGAAAAAGACGTAATAGCAACAGTGTAACTGCTTTAGAGGTATTATGTCATTTCGCCAATCTACACATAAAATCTCTTTTCAGTGATGTCCTTTCCATATATTTTCATATATTGCCTTGTTACTATATTGTTATTGAAATTTCCCTATGATGCTAGATATTTCTTCTTGGAGCTTTGGCTAAGCTTGGAGCTACTGTTGTAACTTATCCGCTTCTAGTTGTAAAGGTATATACCATAATAGCTTGCTCTCTTGGTTATCATTGTGAAAGTATATCATATAGTGTGACTGGTTATAAATTGAAAGATAACTTGTTTTAAATATCGTAGATGATTTGTTATAAATACTAAATGCTTTATTTTGATAATTGTGTTAGCATGTTGTTGATCTGTCACAATGCCGTCCATTATTCACTAAATGAAGTGAATGGGTAGGACTGAGAACATTACATGTGAGAAATGCCTTTCTCAATTTCTTACTTGATATTTTGTTCCCCCAGGCGAGGCTTCAGGCTAGAGTAGATAATAAAACAGGAGACAGGAAGCACCATTACAAAGGTATAAGTTATGATGATATTCTGTTTTGCCTTGTTTATGAAGAAAGGTTATGACTTATGAGCATTTCATTGATTAAGTTTATACCTTCTTATTATAATTGCCCTTGTTCAACCTGGCGATAAATGCATCTTTAAATTCAGGTACTTGGGATGCTATTATTAAAATGATCCGCTATGAAGGGTTGAATGGGTTTTACAAAGGTATGGGCACAAAAATTGTACAAAGTGTGCTTGCTGCAGCTGTTATATTCACCATAAAAGAAGAACTGGTTAGGGGGGTTCATTTCTTGCTTGCCAAAGAAGCTGCCAAAACTGTAAAGGTAAAGCGTGTGTGATTGGAGGCCACTAGCTTCATCAAGATTTCGTTTACCATCTTCAGTTAGCAAATTAGTTAAAATGGTAGTAGGGGAACTAAAGTGATTCAAACAACATATTAAATGTGGCTGGGCATCTTGATTATTTTTATCAGGATAGTTTCCTTATAGGAAATTCATGCCATGATCACACGCTGGATTCATTGGTTCATTCTATGAACAAAGCAGGGTTGTAGGTTTGAAGTATTCTGCTGGAACAAAAATTCATTTTACTAATGAGTATCACCATTTGATGATTTGGTTGGTAGCTGAGTTATAGATCAAAATTCAATTCAACTGAACCAAAATTACTGTTCTCGTTCATTATCAGATAACAGCCAGAAAATACATAGGATCATCTAAACGTATTTGTTTTAACTCAATCCTCCTCATTATATAGATCACTTGTGCAGTGAATGGATCAACTCACGCTTAGAGTAGATGAAATCGTGAATTTATTATGAGTTTGATAAGCCAGTGATGTTCATTAGTATTCTGATAATCTTTTGCATTATTGGAAGCTCACAATGCTCCACTTGAAGTATGTATTTACTGGGTTCCAAGTTGGGTGTTAACTTTTATATACAGGGACACTTGACCACCTAAAATAACATTTGCACATTAAAATCCAGAAGAATTCAACGAATATCAGTGTAAATTTTGCATAAAAGGAATTCGGCCATTTTATTCAATTGTGAGATTGCATGTTAAAAATGGGGGTGCAGGAAGTAATGACAACCTTCAATATACTAACCAGTAACCGACACCCCTAAAGCCCAACAAATTGGTTGGATAGTGTGACATGTTGCTTGGTATCAATGAATAAAATGCAAAAAATTGGAACTGATAATAAGTTAAGGTCTTTATGGCAATACAATGTAGAATGCTGATGAATTTTCTTGGTGGAGGCGATGAAGAGTTGGTTTAATAATGATTGATGGTTACGTTCCTTTCATGGTGATTGACTACAACTGCGAATAATTGCTGTGTTTTATATAGTTGAAGGGTGAATGACAACAATGGAGGTTGTTGGTGATAAATTAATAACCGTTTTTGTACCAAGTAGGAATTTTAAAATGGATATAGTGTTGATACAATTGATTTAATGTGTGATACAATAGACTTCTGAAAGTGAACGAATAAATAATTAATAATATTGAAAACTTTAAACTCTTATAACTTAAATATTTATTTCTCAAAATGGTTTAATTTATTTTACACTTAAAATGGTATCATTAGGATTCAAATTATAGTTTGGCTTGAATTTTTTTCAGTTCGAATTATTTTGTTAGTTTGTGCCTATTTGTTTGTTTATACCATTAGTAAAATCATAAACAATACATCTAATATTTAGTGTTATAATTTATATATTTTGTTTTATCTTTACTATTACATGCTGTATTCTAATATATTAAAATAAAAATAACAATCTATATTTTTATAGAAGTTTATTTTATTTTGATTTTTTTTATATTACTTAAAAAGGAGAACGTTTTATAACTTTTCCGGATTAATTCACATCTATTTAAACATTGTAGCCGATTAATAAAAATTTAACTAAAATGGGTTTACTAATAATATATCAATTCAAATAGGTGAGATTGATACAACTATCACTTCTAAGAATTAGGTAATGTTGAGAATAAATAATGTTGGGAACTTGAGTGTAATTGTGGATTAAATTTGGTTATTTTGTAGTGTTTAGATAGTGAGGCAGAGATAATAATGAGACAAAAATTGTTTCATTCTAAAGTAAGATTTGACTATATCCAAGAGGAATAATCAAACTAAAAAACTAGTACAATAAATAAACCTTTTTCTTCAAAATCAATAATAGGTAGTCATGTCATTTGACATCATTCATGTTAGTAAGAACAGTTTAAATGAATGAAAAGTTAACGGTGAAATCCCATGGAATTTGGATATTTAAAATGCAAAACCTATGATAAAAAAATACCTAGTTGACGTATGGTGTACGAAAATAAAATAAAAAAGCCTAAAATACATTTATCCAAACAATAAAAGGAAAGTACAAGCTCTTATGCTAGAGTTTGGCTAAGTAAGTAGAAACCCTTTTATGCAAGAAACCTGAATAAAATATAGGAGACTGGTTCAGATGTCCAATAATTAATGCGTTTCCTTTTCATAACCCCAAACCACGCTTCATATGAAAGTGATTATTTTTTTCTTCTCACTAAACGCAAGATTTCTGTTAATCTAATCAGGGTCCAAAGACATCATTAATTTGGTTAAAAGGTAAAGTTAATTGATTGAAATATATATGTATATATAAAAAGGGGTGTTTTGGTGTCTAGGTGGAGGACCACTTATGCACTAGTGAGGTCTATGACCAATGGTCCCATGGGTGGGTGTTGGTGAAGCATATGCATGCTCCGATGGATTAAAACCCAGTGGAACAAAATTAACTTGGCCTCATCCATGGAGGCGAAGGCGAAAGCACGTGTAATTTTATATATATATATATATATTTATTATAAAATTTATTATTACAAAAATGAGTAATTTATGTCACAAACAAATGTATGATTTCAACTGAAAGAATAGTGTTATTATAATACGATTTTAAATAAATACAGAATAAAGAAAATAAAATAAAATGCGTGATTTTATTGAAAAAGAAATTACAATTGAAATCATACTATCGTATAATAACTTAAGTGAAAAAAAAAATCACATATTGACATAACTTCAATTTTTTTTAGTAAGTTATACCACGTTGACCATGATATTTTTTTTATTTAAAATTTATTTTTATAAGACAACTTATTCCATTTTAGTAAAAAAAAAATCACATTAGTAAATAAAATAAAATTGCACCAATTTAATATTTTGTTATCCATGGAACAACTTCGTCATCCACTGAACTAATGTCTTTTAGTAATTAACTTTTTATCCTTGCATTCAAAAACATCGTTGACTTGCTAAATAATCATTTTAAAAATTAAAAATGATGTGTTATCTGGGAATTTCTTTTTCGTTAAAATGTGTTCATTTTTTTTTGCTGTAATTAAATATATAACTTTTAAAAACACATTAACATGTTCTCCAAACTCTACATGTTGGGTTTTTTTAACTAAATTTATTCAAGTGCACCTTCTAGAAATAAATTTGCACCCTCTCACTTTTTTTTTTTTTTTTCTTGAGTTTGTATCTTCAATGCATGATACAAGCACGCTTTTTCTGGATTAAATCCATAAAAATGATAATTCGTATTTTTAACTTTAATTATTGTTGAATACGAATATTTAATATCACACGATATATTAAATAATAAATTGATGTCTTAATATTACAAACTGAGTTCAAATTTCTTTAGAAAGATGTCTAAGTTTTGAGAATTGTGAATGAATAAAGATAAGTTCTTAAACTTCTTACAGTCTTTTGACTCTTCAACAGAATCCTAAGATTTTCCCATGACTTTTGCCTTTTTATTTGACATTAAGATTAATATTTAATTTGAAGTTAAGTCGTACTTAAACTTTTTTACATATTTAAACAATGTGTTAGGTGAGAATCACATTAAATTCTTCTCCACAAATTTATTGTTTATGATATATTAAAAAGATGTTTGAACCATTTTTATATATTCACTTTAAAAGAAAAAAATATAAAAAAAAATTAAAACCTAAAATTAATTTATGCATAAATTAAAAAAAATTAAAATGTCGAGATTTAATATAAAATGAGTTTTATAAATTAGTCTATATAGAAAAAAATATAATTACCAAAAAAAATAAATTTTTTTAGTTTACAAAAATGTAAAGTAAAAAAAATTAGAAACACATGTATTTTATATCATTTTTAATTCACTAATAAATCTAACAACGAATTTTATAAAAATGTTTTTAATTTAATAGAAAATTCTAATAATTCTAATAAATACGTTAATATTTCAACTTGAGACTGTATTTTTTATTTAGCTCGACTGATGCACGAGTTAATATAGAGCTTAATTGTATTTTGACTTCACTTTTTTACGATTTTATCTCCACATTTTTTTTAATGTTAAGCTTTCTATATTTAAAATGGTAAATTTTTCCAAAATTAATATTTTAAAATTTAAAAAATCTTAATTTTTAATTCATTTGCTTACAATTTAATTTAATAAATTATATTTTAATTAGAACATAATGACTAAAATGACAATTTTCACTTGCAATTTAAAAATTATAAAATGAAATCTTAAAACCATAATTTCACCCGTAACTATTTTGTTGAAGTCTTATTAATTTTTTAAAATATTTGAAAACTATCTTATATCAAGTTCCAGTACAAATTAGTCGATTCTGACTTTTTAAAACTTCTATAAAAAGCGATAGATGCTCTAAACATCTAAATATTTTTATAAAAATAACATTAAATTGAAAAAAATAGTATACAAGTTAACACGATATTTATGTAATTAACCAAAGGAAATCTGAACCTGTATGTGCCATTAGTATATAAAGACATGCACAGAATTTGAAGATGAATAAAGATACTTTTACATCGTTGAATTTTTACCCTCACTTGATACTGGGGTAGTTTTGTCAATGCATCTTACGTGACAGGGGTATTTTTGGTAACATGTAATCTGAAGTCTAAAAGTCATTCATGAGCCTTGCCTTCTCCATTCTCACTCTCTCGCTTTCTCACCGTCTTACTCTATCACTCTCTCACTCTCTTTTTGACTCCCTCATTCTCATTGCTCTCTCACTCTCATGCTCTCCCGTTCTCTCATTGCTCTCACGCTCTCTCTTTCTCTTATTGCTCTCGCTCTCTGATGCTCTCTCGTTCTGTCGTTGCTCTCTCCGCTCTCTCACTCTCTCCATCTCTCGGTTCATCGTCGGTTTAAGGTAACGGTTGGGTTTTTATATCATTTATGTTTGAAAAAGAAGTAAAGATTGCTCTTTTAAGTCGTTTTTGTTGTTTGTCATTTGATTTTTGTGTGGAGTTTGTGGTGGTTGAAGTAAAGTTTGAGTTTTTATGTGTCAAAAGTTGCTTTTTTTTTGTTTTCCATCAAAAGT
>Ga0099824_1004014_pt1 | contig 21299 bp, 13 predicted proteins | sample SiratrowhiteBW_FD_76837 | JGI IMG/M metagenome (GOLD analysis project Ga0099824, IMG submission 76837) | Root nodule microbial communities of legume samples collected from California, USA - Siratro white BW | ecosystem: Host-associated > Plants > Roots > Nodule | place: USA: California... | reverse complement strand
ATTACTTATTTTTAGAATTTAATATGGTGTAGATGATGTTTTGTTTTTTTTTTTGATAGTGGGGGTTGTGGGTGGGGTGGTGGGGGGTGTGGGGGGGAGGGGGGGGAGGGGGGGGGGGCGCGATAATTACAAAATTCCCAATAAATGTTACATTGTCAATAATTGTATTTAAAATGTAATTTTATTAATCTAATAATTAAATTATAGTTTCATATTATCATGATTATTGGTATTAAATTTTTTTAAAATTTCACAATGACAATAAAGTGGCCAAACAAATGATAGTTTAGTATATTGTAAAAAAAAAAATTGGGCTCGAGTTATATAAAAAAAAAAGACATCAAATAGCTTTAATTTAATGAATATTTGTATATGGTTTAAATTTAATATTATTTTTATCCTAATATAAGCAATCAAAATTTAATGCTTATAATCTTTGTAAAATAAATTTTCAATTTAATACTAAGTTTTGATAAGATATGATTTAATAAAAAATATATTAAAAACTATAACATTTAATAAAATTCATATTGATGTAATTTTCTTTGTCCATCTATATATTGTCTAGACATTTATCTTGGTTTTTCTAATTATATGTTAGTGTAGAGTACAAGAGTTTTATCAATCACTTTTAAGCAAGTCGCATAAAGTTTTGGTTTCAAAGCTGACATTTTATGATTTTTTATTTACATACATGTTTTCTAGAATTTAACAATTTAATTTATGATTAAAATGTTGCACTTTTCGATACTCTATTCTTAATTTTAATAACCTTCACTGATTTTATCAGTTTGTTCCAATAAAGATTTCACGACTCCAACTTACGACATGCTCGTAGCAAACTATTGAATTGAAAATCTTTTTTATTTTTATATATTGCTGAAATGATTTTGGACATGAGATTTATTCTTCAACATCATATATAAGTGTTTAAAAAAAAAAAAAAAAGAGAGTGATTCTATACAATTCTTAAAAGTATAATTGTAATGCTTAACTAAAGAGTGTCTCACGAACAAAATTTTATTTTAAAATATTGCATTTGTTTTTATTAACTCTTTCGATATCATGTATGATAGAAAATTTCTCAATATCTTATTCCATTTTTGGTGTCTTTTGATTCTTTCTTGCTTTATTCAAAGTGTTACGAAGCCATCCTCAACAGTCACTATCTCTTGGGTTAAGAGGATGGCATATTGTACAATAATATACCCTCAAATTATATTTATTGATCAGTAAAAATAAAAATATTTTTGATATAATATGAGTAGTTATATTCATGCAATCTTTATATTTTAAAAATTATTTAATTTATTTTAATACATTAGAAGAAGAAGAGAGAAGCGAGTGATAGGGTGAGAGTTCACGTGGAGTGGCAGAATTCTACACGATATGGAATTGGATACCACTGAATATGGTCCCACACCACAATAATTCTTACTTATACCTAACGTTTATCTAATCATTATTATATTCAATTTTTTTAAAAAAATTCAAATTTAATAAACTTAAATTATATTTAAAAAATGTATTATTGTGAACACACATATATTTAGAAACATGAAATCACTGTAAATTTAATTATTATTACCACATTGTAAAAATTAAGAAATTTGACCTATAATGGACAATTAATTCAATCGTGAAAAGCACAAAAACTTTTGTCGGTCTTGTTACATATATGAATATGCATCAAATTCTTGACCAAATTCATCGAGACATGAAAGGAAAAGTGAGCCCAATGATTACAATGGGTGGTTTATGTACTACCAGTGCAATTTTTTTGGCAATATTATAAAAATAGGAAACATTATTTTTTAATTTAAGAAATAAATAAGTCGTGTTATAGAAGCTGGATTTTATTTGACGAGTCATTTTAGTCGTAATACAATTTTGATATGTCATGAATGTGTCAAAGTCGTTATATAAAGAAACAATTTTAGTTAAAAATAAAAATAAAAAATCTTCAGACGAATGTATCAATTTGATTATGTTTAAAACTTTATCATAATGACATAATTTTAAGGTCATGGACTATCATAAAATATGTAAGTATCATACGAAAGTATCTTACGAAGTTGTACTTCTATGAAATAACTTATCCATTTTCATAAATAAAAAGATACCAACTTTTATAATTTGCGAACAAAAATCAAAATTGAACTATTTTTGTGAAAAAAAATATAGAATTGATCTATGTATCAAATTCTTCCCTCGATTAAGAAAATGTAACCCTAATGATTGGAGTTCGTCTTATCTATTTCCAATTCAAAATAAAAGAATCAAAGATTATCATTTAGGATATTATTTAGCTTGAGCATTAAAATTTTAAACTCATAAGTACAGTTAGATTTATTGAGATGAATTCTATAACGAGTAAGCAACTGAGGTGTAACAAATTTAACTTTAGAAACATACTAAAAAAAATATAGTTAACAAATTACCTACAACACTCACTTTCATGAATTTTTTTTATTTTGTATTTTATTTTTCCCATTAGACACTTTTTGTAACTTTAACCGTATTTACATTCAGGCAGATATATTCGGTTTGGCGGTGAGGACAAAAAAAAAATAGAAAAAAATAAAAAAAAGATAAAAAATATTATATAGAAGAAAAGAAAAAGTATTTTTATTTCAATATCATTTTAATTATTTATTTGTTATGCATTCCTACAAAATATAGATTTGAAACAAATATATATACTATCATCATAATTAATTACGAAACTACATAACAATTGTGTTGTTCTGACTATGAGTGTTCACAAAGGAAAAAAAAATACAAAATGTGTTCTTTTCTATCTATTAATTAGAGTAGCTATCTAAGATGTGAGAATGTGTGACTCCCAATATATTAAATGAGAACAAAGTCAAATGAAACTTGTATTTTTATTTAGGTGCCCTTGTCTTTTATAAAAAAAAAATAGATAAATTGAAATATTTGTATCTAATTTTACTTTCCCTAACAAATCAATATAGAAGCAATTTAACTTACAACTTTGAGGAGAACTAATTAAATTTCTAGACAGTTTGATCTTACAACCTTTAAATTGGTGTAATCTGAAAGTGTTTTCCAAAAATTTTCTCATATTAAAGTAATATTGCAGAATACATAATACTTTTATACTTAACATACTCATACTTCTACATGTTCCATGGTCTTCACCAGATTACACAGTGACATGTTAGTCAGCATACAATATTTGATTATCTTCCCTTAAAATTATTTTACACATACAAATTAAAAGGAACAAAATCTGTGGTGCAATTTACTGATGCAGTCAAGGACTGCAGTGATAAATTTTTCTTCTCTCTCTTTCTTTTTTTTTCTTTCATTTACCTGTTTTCAGAGGAATCCAAACCCCATTGGCCTCTTTTTCTTCTTTCCCAATACACTGGATTTGGGGTTTGAGGTACACTTCAGTATTCATAATGTTACAAAGCCATCGTCATCTCTCACTATCTTTTGCATTAAAGAAGATTACTGTAATGAAGAAAAGTGGAGAGTTAGTGGACGTAATGAAGATTGTAGTGATGAGTTGTCAATAATTGATGAAAGGAAAAAGTTACTTACAATAAATGGACAGCTGGCAAAGGATCAGCCAATCCAAGAGCTGAGAAGAAGCATGAGAAAAAGGACCACAAATAGGAGGTGGAGGAAATTGGGATATGTAGTACACTGTGGTATAGACTTTCTTTTCTTTGGACCCAAATTCGTCATTCTCTTCTACCTCTTATGTCATTCTGATATTCTATTCTCTTTTATTATTCTAGGTGCTTGCAGGCCGGTATACGAACTTAAGACAGTCATTTCCATAATTACTATAAGTTTTTTCATTTAGTAGCTATTATTTTATGCTCCCATAGCACTATTCATTATAATTGAAAGCTCTTAGTAGTATTAATACGATTCCACACTATTTACCCCTCACATGCACAACCACATTGTACAATGCAATACCATATTTGTTTTCGCACTTGTGGCTAAAGCTCTTTCCTTTCCAAATGAGGTAAAAATTTATTGCTTGGGGGCAAACTCTTAAATGCTGCATTGGACCCCGGAAATAATTAATCATAGCTACAAGTTCAAAAAATGCAGTAATTTCACTGGAGTTGCCAGAGGCTCTACGACACACAGTTGCCAAAGTTAGGTATAAACCATAAAATATAGCTGACTTGTTAATCTTAGATTCAAAACATTTATTAGTGAAAAGAATCTACTTAAAAAACATTAAGCTATGGAATGTGCTACAGATTTTAGTTTGTCTTCTACCACCAATCTTCGTTATCGCAAGCTGACATGACGTGGAGGCTCGTTATCGCAAGCTGACATGACGTGGAGGAGTTATTATCTCAATAAAAGATTTTAATGTCACAATTGTCTTTATAAAAATTAATGAGAATCCGATAATATCTTAATTCGGTTGTCATTTAAAAAAAATTTAACAATCAGATAGGTAGGTAATCCGATTATATTTTTTTTTTCAAATAAGAATCAGACGGAAGTGTCATTTGATTCTCATTTCCAAATCAAAATGACAATTCCGGTTCTCATAGTTCTAATCAGAAAATTACTCCGTTCATTGTCAAGAACTTCCAAAATAAATCAACTACTCTAATCAACAATATCACTTACTAATTACTAATAAATACCAAAAATTACTTATTTATCACTTATTCGAAAGATTAATTGAAAATTTGAAAAAACATAAATAAATGGGATGAATATGTGAACCGGATGAATGTGAATCAGATTAATATGAATCGGATGAGTTTTGTTCATAGTAGCAGCGAAGATCCGTTGCTGGTATAGAGTGCAGAGGGATGAAGAGAGACTGTGGCGGCACGAAAAATAGATGGAGCTAGGGTTTTGGAATGTGAGAATGTGACAACTGGATAAGATATTATGGTGAGGCTAATTTGGATTTTTCACTTTTAAAGTTGAGGATATTAATGTAATTTCATATTTTTTTATGAGGGTATACAGAGAATTTATTAGGATGCTGGAAGAATTCGTCTATGATGTGTAGTTTGGTGATTTTCTTCCAAAATCCATAATGGACTTTTGCTTCTGCACCTCATTTTTTCAACCTGCACCTCACAATTGAATGAAATGACTAAATTATCCTCTCTACTTGTCTCACTGCATCCCATCACCATGCATCCCACCATTGTCGTCCCTGCACTGTCATCACCACAAAAGAAGAAGAGAATTATAACACTGCAAAAAAAAATCTTGTTCAAGAAAGCCTTTTATATAATATAAATGTGTTCCGAAAAGTTTTTTGATGAAATATATTTCATGTATACTAGAAAGCTAGTTTCATAACAAAAATGCGTTCCAAAAAGTTTTATATACGTTATAAAAAGTTTGTTCTTTAAAATCTTAACATAAAAACCTTGTTCCAGAATGTATTTTATACATTTCAAAAATTTTATTTTAGAAATATTGTTATGAAAGTATTATTCTATTATAAAAAATGTGTTAAAAAATGTATTTTATAAATTTCAGAAAATGTGTTTTGAAAAAAATTGCAATGTAATCTAGAAGTCCCTTTAAAATAACTTAAAGTAATCATTTTACAAATTTATTGGGTTTTGGTTCAAATTTAGGAGTTGCTGGAAGCAATTTCTTAATTTGTTCAATCTCCAAGTCCATTACAAGAAAAAAGCTATTTAGAGACCAATATTTAGCTACTAAATGAAATGGTTGCTAATTGTGATCAAAATAGTCATCAAATTAAATTTTGGTTGCTAAATAACTACAAAATAAAAGTAATAATTGAATTTAGTGACCAATTAAGTCAAATAATTGGTATCTAACACTAGATACCAAAGTTTTAGTAATCCATGTCATTAGATTCTAAATTGGTATCTAATTAAGTTAGAGACTAATTTAGAATATAATGATATATGTCACTAAAATCTTGGTAGCTAATGTTAGATACTAATTATTTGACTTAATTGGTCACTAAATTCAATGATTACTTTTATTTAGCAACCAAAATCTAATTTGGTAATTATTTTAGTCACAATTACTGACCATTTCATTTGATAGCTAAAAATTGGTCTCTAAATAAAATTTTTTTTGTAGTAGTAAGAGTTATTTTTTTTTATTTTTTTTTTTACAATTACTAAATTACAAACGATAAATTTTAACAGTACATGTATTCACATTGTCCATTTTAAGTCAAACATAGTAGCTTGATTCACTTTCGAGATTGTTCTGATGGTTGTATTTTTTCAAAATTATATTCTACCATGCTACATTAGATGTTTGTAAGCCTGTTTTCTTTTTATTTTTTCACATTTTTGTATAAAAGAATTAATTAATTCCATGGTTTTCTTTGATACTTAAATGGATCTGTGGCATTGAGAAAGGATTTGTTTGATTAAAAAAAATCTTAATTTATTTTTGAGTAAGTGTAAAACAATTATTAGTTTATTATCCATGTTATATGCACAACGTGTGCCATGCACAAACCTTGCATTATGATAAGTTTTAAAAATATCAGAGTAATGATGTATACCTATTAATTATTAAATTTGTTTATTCTTTATGTGGGAATGTCCCACAAGATATGAAGGAACAATAGTTTTCATACTCAGGTACACTGTTTAAATATCTTTCATAAAGTAGTACATCTCAAATGGTGGTCTCATCAAAGTACAAATTGTTACATCTGTACGGAGACAAGACTAGACTTGGATTTTGTTGGTTATGATAATAACACATGCTAAAAAACTAGCACGACCTATTTTTATTTATTTGCTTAATTTCCAAGAAGATTAAGTATAAAAAAAAGTTAAATTAATATGTCATGTCTGTTAGACTTTATTTTGCAGGTAAAATTTGCCAGTACTTATTAATTGTGATTTTTTTAGTACTTATCTATCCAAAACTATCTTATTCAGGAACCAGAAAAGAATGCCATGTTTGGATTGTTTGAATGATGTAAACCACTAATCAAACCTTTCAAGTACATTTAAAAGGAAGAGGAAACAAGTCTGTTAGCCTCTCACCTCATTAATTTCAAATAACAAACTCAGGAACTGAAATAATCCTCTTATTAGCACAAACCTAGTATGGTGTTGTAAAAGCAGGTGTCATAGCCTTTGTCCAACACTTGTTATTGGAATCTAACCACATTGTTACAAAACTAACAGTGACCAACCAAATTTCAAATAGCTAAGAATTTGCATGGGAGGAAAAGTTTAGTAAAACCCTAGGATGCTACAAAGTTGGATTCCTCATCAAGAAAAGGGTAGTCACTGTACCCAAGAACCGGATCAGTAGTGTAGAATGTGTCCCGGTTATACTCATTGAGCGGAGCATTGAGAGCAAATCTCTTTGGCAAATCTGGATTGGCCAAGAACCAACGACCATAAGCAACAAGATCAGCCCTGTTTTCAGCAATGGCTTTGTTCCCATCTTCACGGTCATAGCCTCCAGCAGCTATAAAAGTGCCATTGAATGCCTTTCTCATAGGCACCAGGCTGTGAGGGCTCGCAAGTTTTTCTAAACTAACTCTTATTCTGGGTTCCACCATGTGACAGTAGAGAATGTTATACTTGTTGAGGGCATTAACCATGTAAAGCCCTAGTTGTAGGGGATTTGAGTCTCCAGACTCTGAAAAGTCTGCAAAAGGTGATAACCTAATTCCAACTCTATCAGCCCCTACCTCATCAACAACAGCTTCAACAACCTCCAAAGGAAACCGGCACCGGTTCTCAAGGGATCCACCGTATTGATCTGTTCGGTCATTCACCTGGTCTTTCAAAAATTGATCAAGCAGGTAGCCATGTGCCGCATGGACCTCAACCCCATCAAAACCTACATTATTTGCCACAACCACATTAGTTTGTGAAACATTTATTTGAAGCATTTGTAGGAGCAAAATGAGAATGAAATTAAGTACCAGCTTCGATGGCATTCCTTGCAGCAAGTCTGAAGTCATTGACAATATGAGGAATTTCATCGGTCCTCAGGCGCCGTGGGGGCGTGTGATGCTCATTGTCAATATCATTTCTTGGAAATTCTGATGAGATTGCCTTGTCCGTAGATGATACCGGTGCTTCTCCATTTGGCTGATAATCTGTACAAAACTCAGAATTTAGTGTTCTCACTCAATCATCAATCAACAATATCGAACTGTGTTAAACTTGAGCATATTATACGTAGAAAAAATAATCTGAATATGGAAAAACCTGAATTTGAAACTCTTCCCACGTGCCAAATCTGACAAAAGAAAATTGCGCCTTTTGCATGAACAGCGTGGACGATGGGTTTCCATGCTTCCACTTGCTCTTTGGTCCATATGCCAGGCGTGTCCCGATATCTTGTGGATTATGAGATGAGAAGAATAAGTTGTGTTATGAAGATGAAGATGAAGAAATATGAGAAATAATGAGAATAGTGGTAATACCCTTGAGCGGTGTCGGAAACTCCAGTAGCTTCGGCAATGAGAAGGCCTCCGTTGGAGGCTCTCTGAGAATAGTAGAGGGCGGCGTGGGGCTGTGGAACGTTGTTGTAGGACCTCATTCTGGTGAGCGGTGCCAACACAACTCTATGAGAGAGATTGAATGTTCCCATGTTGTAGGGAGTGGTAAGAGGATTTGATTGGTGGGAGGTGGCCGGAGCAGCCATGTGTGGAGGTTGTGAGGGTTGAATTGAGGTGGATTTGAACTGAAGCGGCGGAGAAGTGGCTGAGAAGTGGTGGAGAAGTGTAGTTTATATAGAGAATGGAATGAGTAGAGAAAGGTGACGTGACGTGTGCCATTGCGTAAACTGATTCGACTTTGTTTCACGTTCTTTGATTTTTCCATGCACGTGAATTCGAATTTACATGGCCGCTTTTTCTTTTTCATTTTTCTAACTAATAAATAGTTAATAACCAATATCTGTAATGCTTTATCAAAGAATATTGATTTCACTGATTATTTAGTCAATAAACATTTCAATGAATGATTAAATTGTGGTTTTTGTTTTTGACCTAAAATGATCAGATAATTGCTGACGATAATCTATTGAAAGACAAGACAAATTCATCTTTCATCTTTTTCTATTGATGTGATGCATTTGTCACCACAGTAAATATCCGGTTGATGAATTTTCACAATAATTATATGTGTTTAATTTTAAGCGAGAGGGATTACTGTGAAAATTAGTTTATTCATTATTAAATACTTTATTCATTCCTTATTAATTTTATATTATTTTTTAATTTAAGATATCACATGACAATTAAAAAAATTGACTCTTGTTCTCTTCCCATAACTCTTTTTTAAATACAAATTTAATGTGGGGAGGGCTAGAAAAAGTAAGGTAACAAGTTTTTGTGAATATTTGGGTCAAAACTCTATATATTAACATTAGATTAACCTTCATCCTAATAAATTAAGATAAATCTGTGTAATAATAAAACACATAATAAACAATTTAATTAAATATATGTAATGTAATAAACAATTAAATAAAAAATTGAAAGAAGGTTGGCTGGTATGCAAGTCTCTAATCATGTGCGAAGAACACGATAAAGTAACCCAGTTAATTTCTATGAATAGGTAGCTTTACTCACCTAAGTCATCTTCCATTAAATCTTGATGGTTATTATTAACAAAAGCTAAAATTAATTTAAGAATTAAAATTTTAACTCAATAAATTAATACGAGCATTAATTTTAGTTTATAAAAAAGTAATTTCATTTTTTATAGTCACTGGTGTAGGAGTTTGTTCAAATAAATCTTGCGAGTAATGAAAAAAATTGATTCTAGAACATCATCACACACATGAAGAACTTACTACACAGATTTAATAAATCATTAGAATAATGTTATGTATTTTTTTTAATATTTGCGAAATATTATTTTTTATATTAAATAAAAATGAGTAAGAAAGAAACTACTATCTTAATATTTAAAGTTTGAAATAATATTTTTTTTTTTTTTAAGTTTGATCACCATTCAAACTTTTAAAGTGTGTTTTTAAACCCAACTTGCAAGTTAGGAACCAAAGGTACCTAAAATGGTGGAGTCGATTATGATATATATGAACCCTAATAAGTATTAGGGTTAGTTTGTCCCAAATTCCCTCACCCAACCCTAAAACATTGGATTAAATTAATAGAAAAGAGTTAGTTTTTTTGCTTTATTAATTAAAATTGAAGAATAGAACAGTGTTTTGGAGGTGGAAGAGGTGGGGAGTGAGGTTCGCAGGTTGTGTGGTGAAAGGGAGCAAAGTTTTGGATCCATCCACCTACCTTTTTTTCTTCTCCTATTCTCATTCCATTTGACCCTTTTTCTACCCAACTTCATCTTCACACTCTCTTCCCAACAATGGCTTCCTTTCTTCTTCGCCGCAACGGCAACCTATTGGCTCGCTCTCTGCTCGGTTCGCTCCCTCCACCTTTCACTTTTTCCTTTTTTCATTCTTTCTCTGCATTTGTGTGCTTTTGCTGTAAAATTTACCACAAAATATTCTGAATTACTATTGGGCATAGAGCATAACACATTGTTCAACGATCACCACGATTTTTTGCTCCAAATGGCTTTAATTGAATACGTTTCTCATCATTAAGAACCATCAGTTGCATAGGACTAATTTAATTAATTTCTGCTGTGAACAATTCATTATTTTCCTTTGACTTTTCTCCCCTTTATCCTGGAACAATTAAAACGCTAAATTCAACATGCCCATATGTTTTTCCTCTCTTGAATTCCAATATAGACTTACTTCTGTTGTTTGTATGGTGTTGATGACATCTCATCTCCCATCCAGGTAATAAGGAGCCTTTTCGTCTATACTTTCAGTTCAAGTTTCAAAGTTTAGGTGGTTCTGCAAACATGGTGCATTCATATAGCAGCTCTAGGGGCTCCGTCAGAAATGATTTTACTGACTTGACGTAAGTGAACAGCATGCCCCGTAACTTATCAGTTTTGAATTAAAGTTGTTTGTTTACTCTCAAATGCTGTTAAATAAACTTGTATCTGATTATAAAACTTTACGACAGTGGTTATGACTATGTAATGTTTAATGTTTCTGATCGCTGATGCTTAATTACTGGTTGTTTTAGCCACCCTCATTCATGGTATCCACAGGCCCGGAAGAAACATCGCAGGGTTATCCTGCATGTTGGTCCAACAAATAGTGGTAAAACACATCATGCTCTGAAGCAGCTTGAGTCAAGTGCTTCTGGTAAGTCATCCTTCTTTTGCTGTGGTAAAGGTATACAATAATGTGTGAGGATGAAACTTAGCAAGGAGATTAAGTATTTTGTACCTTGCAGGTATATATTGTGGTCCTTTAAGATTGTTGGCATGGGAGATAGCAAAACGGTTGAACAAGGCACAAGTTCCTTGTGATCTCATTACAGGCCAGGAAAGAGACGAAGTTGACGGTGCAAATCATAAAGCTGTTACAGTTGAAATGGCTGATGTATCAGCTGATTATAAATGCGCTGTTATTGATGAAATTCAGGCCAGTAAAATTTTGTATTATATATAAAGCAATTCCTAGAATTATTTGGTTTTATGTCAACCGTCATAAATAAATGTCACATTTCGAAAGGGATAAAACGTTACACTTTTATCACAATCTTGTCATGTCACTTGTTCAATTTTATCAGTATTTTGGAATGACTGAAACATCTATATTTGAGGAGGCATCGGTGGCATTGTGGGCTTTGCTACTTGTTATTACTTGTTATTATATATCTCGTGATTCCATGTTATGCTTGTCATTGTGATTTTTTCCCCATTTAACCTTTGTCTCTCTTTACGCATCCAGATGATAGGTTGTACTACAAGGGGAAATTCATTTACACGTGCCTTATTAGGAATTGCTGCTGATGAACTTCACCTTTGTGGTGATCCAGCTGCTGTTCCCCTTATTCAGGAGATATTGAAAATTACTGGTGATGAAGTTGAGGTACTGAAACTCTCTGAAAAACATTTTTTGTGGGGGATGGGATTCGGGCATATACATTAAACCAGTAATTTCATTCTCATGAATTTTCCACGGTGGTAAATAACAGCTGTTGTCAAGGTCCTCTGCTTATTCATTATGTTTTAATCAAAATGTTCTTTGAGTTCTCTCAAAAAGTTTTCTTCATGGGTGCTGCAGGTTCAATTTTATGAGAGACTTTCACCTTTAATCCCACTGAATGTTCCTCTTGGATCTTTCTCTAATGTAAGAAAAGGTGATTGCATTGTAACCTTTTCACGTCAGGAAATTTACAGTTTGAAGGTGAGGTTTTACATGTTTTAACTGTTCTTGAAATAAACTTGTATGCTTTCATATTTTGTTTCATGCATAAACATTCGTGGCTATCCATTTTCGCCGTCGTTGTTCCCTTTTGTTTTTCACATCAAATACTTCTGAAAAAGAGGTCATCCATTTTTGAAGAATTTATTTTGAATATTAATGAAATGCATATCAAACGTCAACATCAACAATTCACCAAAGATTGTTACCCTTTCTCTGTCATTTGCCTCATTAGCTTTCTCTATTTTACAATGATCCATATTTTTTACTTGGATAGATTTTTATGAAGCTGCTGACCATTATTGTGTCCCTAAATTAAGCAAAAGCTGAGCTGTGGTACCTGGTCTAAAGAAGCAGTTGGTTTTTAAACTCTTTTCATAGTGACTTGTTTTCACTGTAATGAAAGTGAAAAAAAAAAAAAACTAATGAAAATGAACAAAATATTGACAATTTGTTTCTTGGCTTTGGTATGAGATCCAAGAGATAAGTAGGTAACTTGAGGAAGCAATGATTTTTCTTTAACTGTTTTTGATACTTCTGAATTTTTAACAGTATTTAGCTTTGCCTTTGATTATAGATTTGTTTTTGCACTTTGCATTCTCCCCCTTACAAAGTTGACCCTTCTACTGACTTTAGTGAGAACTGGATGATGGTTGTGTGATCTCCACTATGATATAATTCACATGCCATGACTAGAATCAAATATCAGTTGACTCCAATCCTTTATCTTTCGAATTAAACATCCGAGCCTAAAAGTTTTTATGTTAGGATTCAATTGATAGAATGTAAGGTTTTGGAAACAAAGATCAATGCATCGATGTGAGCCTGTATTTTATTAAATGTCTATAGATCAATGTGACCAAGGCATACAATGAGGTATTCAAGAGACCTTTCCTCTCCGTACAACTTCTGAATCAATTCTTAACTGCTAACTACCACCCGCTTACAAGCTATTCAATTACAGTTGTTTTCCCCCCGTATTAGCCTTACATTCACTCTCTTAACCACTGGTCCCCTATCATGTTAACCATGTTCCTAGTGTTATTTTCTTTGACATTATATATGGAATGGGATGATAGATACAGTGTCAACGTTTGCTTGATCTAGTAAAGGTTTAGTCAATTAAACACTCTTTTACTCGTTACATAACATTCCTCTTCATTTTGATTAGCATAAGAAGAGAATGACACTTACAATGATATTTTATCAATAATGTAAGCTGCTAATGAATTATGCAAATTCAATTGTATGTCTTTTATAGTTTCTGCACTGCAAACTAACTAGTAAGAGTTGATATTCATATTGCTCAGAAAAGAATTGAGAAAGAAGGAAAGCATCTTTGTTCAGTAGTTTATGGTTCACTACCTCCAGAGACTCGAACAAGGCAGGTGTGAGCACCTACCTCTGTCTAAGTAATTTTTGGTTTTCCTTTTGAATGGCAATTGTTTCATGGTAATATAATTTTTAGAATTTAACCTTTATGGCCCATATGCATATTCTGCCATTTATTTTGTTTTATGATTTTTTTGTTTTCTTATTCATTGGCAGAAATGTTCATGCTGACCATAACCTTTGTATGCAGTTTCAATGTATTTCATGGTTATGTTTGGAAATTCCTTCTCTTCTTTTTGTCCATAGTTTTTAGTTTTACTTTAGTTTACTGCTATTTTTATTGGCATACGATGATAAATATTTCCTGTTTCCATCTCACTGTCCCCCTCCATGCCAAGAATTTGCTGAGTTTAAAGTTTCATTAGGACTGCAGGCAAGCATGTTCAATGATGCAAGTAGTGAGTTTGATGTTCTTGTGGCCAGTGATGCCATTGGAATGGGCCTTAATCTAAACATCTCTAGAATCATATTTTCCACTACAAAGAAGTTTGACGGATTTGAGGTTCGGGATCTGACTGTACCTGAGATCAAACAGATTGCAGGTAGCATGAAATTCTTATAATTGAATGGGCCTTGTTTTTTCTGGAATTTGATTAAAGGATTATATTGACACTGGTGTTTTATGTTGTTTTGTCAATAAAAAAATATTATGTTTAAAAATATCGGTCAAAAAGTATTTTTTGAGATTCTACGAATGTTACGTTAGAATTCAAGCGGTTTAATATTGGCATTAGCTTTGGATAGTTTTTCTTTATTTTATCTTTTGTCATGAGGTGTGTAGCTGTACCTATGTATTGAATTTGATAGCTTGGATAAGTAGACGTCAAAGCATCCTTTTTGTTTAGATATTATCCTTGTTGGACGCTGAATTTGCCGGAAAAATCGGGGTAGGTACTTGAGTTAAACATTATAATAAATCAATTTTTTTGACAAAAAATCTTCTACGATACAGTTGTGTGACCATCAAAAGATGTTTTTTGACAAAATCAGTGCTACATTATTAAACAGAATTTAAACTTGTGTTAACTTTGTTTATGTTCCCAGTTTTTGTGGCTTTAACATGCCCCCCTTAAAATCTCTATTTATCTCTACTCAAGCTGTCGCTTTTCCGTCAGACAGCAGGAATATCTTTGTTAATGTTGATTTTTTTAAATTATTTTTGAGATGTTCATTGATTTAACATTAATGTTTATTCAAGTAACTGATTAGGAATCCACTTAGGTACAAAAAACTTAAATAAAATATCCACGATTTACTGTTGTAATAGATATTTTTATGTTTTCCTAATATGTGGAAATGTTGAAGCGTGGGCTAATGTCCTGTCTATTTGGATCATATGTTATTCTTGGTTGCAATGAATGCATTTCTACTTGCAGGGAGAGCAGGGAGATATGGGTCAAATTTTCCAGAAGGAGAAGTGACATGCCTGGATGAAGAGGATCTACCCTTGCTCCATTCATCATTGAATTCTCCATCACCCATTTTAGAGGTAACCTAAAACTTAACTACCCTATACTAAGTATGCAACCTAGGCGAAACTGAAATCTAGAAAGCTTTTAATAGATATACATTGTTTATCTGAACTTTTTACTTTATCCATTATTGATGATTTATGTATACTAATTGTGATACAGCGTGCTGGCTTACTTCCTACCTTTGATTTGATGTATATGTATTCCCGATTACACCCGAGAAATGGTTTCTATCAAATACTGGTAAACTATATCTGCCTGTTTCTGTTTGCATTATCATCCATTCTGTCATCCATAGTACTCTGTAAATTGTATTATTTGTTATTGTCCATTGCAAGTGCAAAGAAAATTATGGAATTGCTAGTTATTATCGACTGGGCAAGCATTGTATTCCACTCAACTTCATCTTTCAAATCATTGAATTTGAAAATTCTTAGGCGTCTTAATATATTGTATTATTATATCTCAAAACTACATTATTTACCTTTTATTTTTAAATATTGCAGGCACATTTTCTTGACAATGCGAAATTGTCTGAAAATTATTTCATTGTTAACTGTGACCAATTACTGGTATGTCTTTTAATAGCTGCCTTGCCATTGAATTGTGGATATTTCATAATAATGCTATTGTCTTGTTCATTAGTAATATTAGTATCGAATACCTTCATTACTTGATTATTATTTACTGGGGGTTCCCTTTTGTTTGGTGGGTGTTGTTTGTACATGCTGGTACTAGAAAGTTGCTGCTGTCATTGATGAGCTTCCCCTTGGATTACATGAGAAATACCTTTTCTGTATCAGGTACATTCTTATCTTCTCATTTCAGAATGCATTATCCATGTAATGTAGGACAATTCTATTAATTGAAAACCTAGTCAATTAAGAAATCACGGTGTCTGTAGTTTATGTCTATTCATCTTTTCAGTTAATTTTTAACTGATAGTTATAATATTCAGTCCAGCTGACATGGATGACGAGATTTCATCTCAAGGCCTAACACAGGTAATTATCACATTGTTAGTATGACATGTTGATGTTAGTTTGAATGATCATAAAAATGACATAAGTTATGATAAATCAGTTTGCAGAGAATTATGCAAAGAAAGGCCTTGTCCGGCTTCGAGAAATATTTAATCCAGGCTCGCTCAAAGTGCCCACGACTGCGGCTGCTCTTAAGGAGCTGGAATCCATCCACAAGGTTTCTTTGGTTAATTTTCTTGTTATTTTAATTCACTTGAATGGTCCGACGGTCATGTGTGATGTCATGACTTCAATAATCATTTGAAGAACTACGAGCCATGTACATTGTTGACTATATTTTTTTCCTTCGCTGATTATGATAGAAAATGTTAATAAATCCATTTTTAGCTGACTTTGATTGGTACTAAAACTGCAGGTATTGGATCTGTACGTTTGGTTGAGCTTTCGGTTGGAAGAATCTTTCCCAGACCGTGAGCTGGCTGCATCCCAAAAGGCCATTTGCAGCATGTGGGTGTTACTAGGTTTTATGTGCTTTACTACTTTGATCCCTTTACAATCTATAAAACTATATATTTATCAATTTTTGAATTTATAGGTTGATTGAGGAATTCCTAGAAAGACTTGGGTGGCAAAGGCCAATGGCTAGAAGAAGATTACCTTCGCATAAAATGTCAAGTTCTCTATTATCCCCTAACGTGAGGCAATACCTTTGATGCGTTGTTTAGATATGCATTTTCAATCTGGCCAGAAGCTACTCTTAGCTGCATCTGCATCTTTTCTTAATTTGACGTGAAAATAACAAAATAGGTGAGTTCAGAAAGTGTCAAAAAATAAAAAACACTGTACATTATTCCCACCTCTGTTCAGCATTGTACAAGTTTCACTAACAACATCAAATATGCTGTACTAGGTTGTTTTCTACCTCTTACGCATCCATACATACTGCTTCATCTAAATGATTATTGATTATTTTTTCCCCCAAACTTATCTCTGTTCATTTTCAAGCTCCACTGGACTTTAACCTTAAATAGTTATCAATCTTAAGGGTTGTTTTCCTATATCAGCATGCGCCATTGCTGTTAGACCACATGTTTGCAAACTTTTTGGTTGCAACAACGTTTGAAAACTTAATACTCCATCTATTACAATATTACTATACTATTTGGTCTCTCTCAAAAAAAAAAAAATCCATTAAAAATAAATTATGTCTGATTATTATATAAATCTAAAATGTGATTTTTAATATAACTGTTTCTTCAATCAGTCACTATTTGCACACCTAAATTATTGTAAGCTTATTTTAGAAAAGGAAAGCTTAGAGAAAACAAACATTTCGAAACATACACAAATTCGACGCAATCTACTGGACCGTAGTTAATATCAATGCTTTTGAAAATTGTATTGGTAAATTGGCTCATGCTTTGGTTCACAATTTAACGATTCAACTGCAACTAAATAGACAAAATACACAAAACTGTATGGAAAGTAAATTATATAAAGCTTAAAAATAACACACAAAATTAACAGTACGTAAATTATATAAAGCTTAAAAATAACACAAAATTAACAGTACGTGTTTAACGACTTTACGGAGTGAAATCAATAATCCAAACCAAAATCCAAATCAAAACTATGTTTGGAAATAAACTCTCTGAAGGAAGGAGTGTAAATTCGAGTTTTCACATCTAAAGGATGGAGGATGTTATGACTAACACACATTCTGATGGGGAGAAGAGAAGAGGGAAGCGTTCCTATGTATATATGTGAAATAAAAGTGTTTGGTATTCATGTACGAGAGAAACACAAAGATGAGAACTCAAAATTAATTTTACTATTGAAGTAAAATATAAAACACATTCATATATTAGGTTATAGTTAAGGACCCAAACCCACAGAAAGTTTAATAAGGACCCAAAACTAAAAAGATGTTCTTGTGCAGCGTAAAAAACTTTCTCGTAAAACTTCATATACGACGCAACTAGTGAAAAATAAGAATTACACTCATTTGTTTCTCTTTAATTGATAATCATATCTACTTGAGTACGAAGAAAACATGCATAAATCACGTTCGAAACGCAAGTACACTTGAGTCAATTCATAGAGCACATAAAGTTAAAAATGTGTCCATCTGTCATCTCCTTAATTGGACACAATGCAGAATTCTACTAGAATATGCCTGCCTTTAAGAACGTAAAAACAAAAACAAAATCTTCACGTGATATAATCTTGTAAAAATAACACGAGCATTAATTCGCAAAGGTCGTTTCCATTTTCTTTCATGGCATGGGATGAATGAAGGACAAATAACAAGCAGATATCGCTGACTTGGAAATAACTTCATCTTAAGCCAAAACCACTAAACATTTCGTTCCTGCAAGAAACGTTCCGTCAATTTCTCTATACGCTCTTTCTTCTCTGACATGCTCTTGGACTCAAGCTCTTCAAGCAATCGCTTGAGCGTGGTAGGCTTTGGAGTCAATCCCTGCAAGATCATTTCCTCTAGAAACGAGCAAGCATCCTCAACTCTTCCACTTTTACACAGACCACTTACCAAGAGCGAGTAAGTACCCACATCAGGGCTTATATCGTTCTTCAACATGTGATCCAACAAAAATTTGAGCACCTTCATTCTCTTCTTTTTGCAGCACATCTTCAGCAACGGATGGTAAGTCTCAACATTCGGCTTGCACGATCCGTCTTCCATTTCCTTAAGCAACCTGAGAGCAGTCTCTTCCCGCGAGTGTGCACAAGCAGTAGAAATCATAGTATTGTATGTCACCACATCTCTCACAACCCCTTGCTTAGGCATATCCTCAAAGACATCGCAAGCATCCTTTAGCCTTCCTGTTTTGCCAAGGATGAATATCAAACAGCTGTAAAATGCAGTGTCAGCCACACATCCATCACTCTTCATTTTCTCATATACCTCCAAAGCTTTACTAACTTGCCCTGCTTTCCCCAGACTAAGCATCACACTAGTGTAAGTCACAGCATTAGGGGTGCACCCATTTGCTCTCATTTCCTCCAAAACTTGATCCACCTTGCGGAAATCTTTCTCGTGGCAATACGCCTGAACGAAATTAGTGTACGAGAATACATCAGGCTCAAACCCCTGCTCCTTCATCTCCTCCATCACTTTCCTGGCATTGTCAAAGTTCCTTGTTTTGCACCACCCATGCATCAAAACATTGAAAGAATGAGAATCCAAAGGAATCCTACTCTTAAACTCCAAAACAACCTTGTGGGCATCTTCAACACTATCTCCTTTCACCAACGCATCAATGAGAACATTCAACGCTGCAGTATCCTTCTCAACACCAAACTCCCCCATTCTACGAAAAGCTTCTATAGCATCTTCATGCTTGCGAGCCTTGGCAAGCCTTCTCATTACCTTAGTCATTGTATCCAACGTGACGTACCCTTCGAGTTGTGACATTTCCTTCACCAAGTCCCACATTGAATCAAAGGTTCTGCACTTTCCCATGATGTCAACCATTAAGTTGTATACTTCGGGAGAATGCCGATAACCTGTTTGAGCTTTTGCCCATTTGAAAGACCCCAAAGCAGAGACCCAATCGTTGCTGAATCTCCTGAGAATCTGCGAAACCAATCGCTTGACGGCTGAAAACCGCGTCCATGAAGTGCTTCAGCCACTAGCTCCGGGGAAGAATAGCGTTTTTTGAGAAGTGCGAATACTGCTTCCACGTGGTCGATGCTGTTTTTCTTGGAGGATTGTGCGGGGAGTTTGGGCTTGGAGGTGAGGATGTGGGTCTCGACCCAATTGGCGAGTGAAGGGATAACGAAATTGTCGTCTGAGTCGGCGTCGGGAGGGGTCGGGGTGTCGGAGAACTTGAGCCACCGTGGGAGCTCAGGTGACTCCGCGGTGGTGCAGAGAGAGTTGCCACGGAAACGGTGCGAGGCGGTGCCGGCGGTGATTCTGGGAGAGAAACGGTGAGCCAAGAGGTTCAGCATTCGGAACTTGAAGACCATTTTTTGTGCTATGATTGATTGAATTTGGAGAAGAGAGGTTTCAGGCTAAACCCAAGGGTTTATCAAATTTTTGTATCCACTTTTTTTTTGAAAGTGCACATGGTTTATATTTATTTATTTTATGCTTGAATATGATTTTTAATCACTTAATTTATTTTTTTCACAATAAAATAATATAAAGTAACATTAAAACATAATTAAAATTCAAATACAAAATTAAAAACAACTACACATAACCTAAAATCAACACCAAATTAGTTATAAATACTTTATTTTTATTTAAATTAAAAAATACTTACTTATATATTTTTTTTACGTAAAAGTTATTTATTTTAATCTATAAACATGATTTTAATTTCTTTGAGATATTTCGAGTAAATATATAAATGAAGGAAGAAAAAAGATTTTAACGTGAGAATGAAGAAGAGAGAGCTTGGTCCATTTGCATTTGCAGATGAATGACTGATCAAACTCTTCTTCCCTTTTACCCACTTCAATTCTGCTACTTCTGTTAGAAAACCCTAATTTCTTGCAGCTTTCGCACAACTTCCTTCCACACTTCACTTCTAGGGTTCTTGTTTTGTGTTATTCAATTCACTCTAATTGTAATTTTATTTATATTCATATTGATATTCGCTTGTATTCAGCAGTGATAGGACCTGGTTCGCTCGCCATGAAGAGGTCATTTCCTTGGGATAATCAAACTGATGTCTCTTCTTCTTCAGCAAACTCCATGGGTATTCCTATCTCCCTCTTTGATACCGAGTCCCAATGCATTCATTCATAGACATACATGCATGCATATTACCTGTTTGTTTGAGTACATCAAATCAAAATCACTTCTCAGTTCAAGAATTCAAATGTATGTATGTGTGAATGGTGACAAATTAGTGTAGTCATAGGCGTGATGTTTATGGGGTAAATGGCTAGTATGTTGAACTGTATATGTGATTCATAGTTATGTTTCAAGACATTATTTCTTTTATATTAGATGTTAGTTGTTAGTGAGAGATCAATTTTGCTTTATAATATCAATAACATGGGTTTAACCTTCAGTGAGATTTTTTTTTTTTTTTTTTTTTTTGTTTTTTTTTTTTTTTTTTTTTGTTTTAGGTGGAAAAAAAAAAATTTTTTTTTTAAATTTTTTTTTAAAAATTATATTGGAAGAGAAAACGTTTTAAATCACATCAACTTGTAATCT
>Ga0099824_1004013_pt1 | contig 21301 bp, 8 predicted proteins | sample SiratrowhiteBW_FD_76837 | JGI IMG/M metagenome (GOLD analysis project Ga0099824, IMG submission 76837) | Root nodule microbial communities of legume samples collected from California, USA - Siratro white BW | ecosystem: Host-associated > Plants > Roots > Nodule | place: USA: California... | reverse complement strand
TATATATAAATATAATATATTTATTATATATATATATATATATATATATATATATATATATATATATATATATATATATATATATATATATATTACTATTGTATATATATATATAATAGTAATTTAATATTTTAAAATTAATTACATTTTATGATATATGTAGGACATTTTATTGTAAAAGTTCTTTTAAAATTTTTAATTTAATTTTTATTGATTATACTGTTACATTATTTGTAATTTTCTTTTTAGTTTTTGGTCTATCGCAAAAGTTTTATAATGTATTTTTAATATAATTATCTTTGTATTCTCAACATAATACACATATAACAAATTACGAGTAAATTGTTTTAAATAAAAAATACATAAATTATCAATTGTTTTGGAAATAAGTTATTATTATTGACGTATTATAGAATACTAGTAAAAAGCATATTCTAGAAAAGACTAACATTAAATTCATTAAAAGTCTATAGAAATTTTTTGCTTAACTTGTTATGTCAAGATAGTTCATGCATTTATGTTTTTAACTACCTGCACAAATTTTCTTCAACTTCTTGTCAATGCATGGATGGATTGAAAATAATTAAAAAAAAATTAAATTCTTATAGAGTAGAGTTTGTTTTGTTTGTAAAATAAAAAAATTGGTTATATTTTCTTTTTTGAGTAAAATAGATACAAATAACAATTTTGGTGATTAACCTTATGAAGTTAGGGATGTGAATATTAGAGGGATAAGAAACTCATTCATTCCACATGGAGTTGAATCAATAAGGGCCTAGAAAGAATCAAACTCATAAATATGATTCAGTATTAATTAATGGTGGATCTAACTTTTACAAGTAGGTTAAAGATTATAATTACTCATAGTGAAGGCACAACTACTTCTATTTAAGAGGGTAATAACTTAAATTCTACAATTAATTTGATTGTAAGTTGATCCATCAACCTATCTGAACTATGTCATAAAACAATTAATACATCTTACAACAAAAAAAGAATAAGTCAAGTGTGAAAGGGGCATGACCAACATGGAGTGTATGTTCCTCAACTTTCTCCCAACTAAGTTATTTTCTCCTTGATTTCATTTTGAATTTTGAAATTCAAATTTCCCTCCATAGTGTAGATCAATTTTTAACCATTAAATATTAGGTTCTAATTTCAATGTAATTTTAAGTGCATTTATACTATATCTACTTATTAATTTCAATTGTGTACTTTATAATTAGTCATTTTTATTGTTTTTGTTGATAACTTTTAATATATTGAAAAATAAAAGATATTTTTTTGAACACTTATAAAGTTTTTTTTAAAGAGAGTTATTTTCTCATTTGAGTCTTATGTTGGATTATTAGATTAAGTGACAACTCTATCAACACTTATTTTGGAGTTTCTCAAAATGGTATGACATTCTATATTAATCCATATTTCTTCTCAAAATTGTCTAGATTTTCTTATTATTTCTCCTTCTTATTTATTTGGTATTCTTATTCTAAGTGTATATTCATATTAATTCATGGTGACATGCTATTTTCCATTTCTTTTTACGTGTAAATTATGTTTCATTTTAATCTAGACCGACACTCTCACAAAATACATTGCTATATTAGCAAAAATGAAAAAAAGAAACAAATGAAATGTACCTAAAGAAAACGGATTGCTAATGTAAAATGTAGTATATGCATAATCAAACTTTTGAAAAAGTGAAGAGTTGTTAAGTGGATCGAAAAGGAAATTTTATGTATTTAGAAAATATGTACTCATTTTTAACATTAAAAAAAAAAAAGTTAGGAGTAGCAACCGAACCTAAAACTGCCGTAAACTCTTTGTCTAAGGGTTGTTTCATGATGGATTTGACAAATGAATAGAAGCGGAAAAATCAACGAATGCACGAAAATGAAATAATAAAAATAGAAAACAAGGTATATATGTTGGGGCACTTGCTTTCACATAGTTTCAAAAATTAAAAAAAAAAACTAATCAACTAATTAAAAAATAATAAATTATAATATATAAATATGATAACATTTATCACATAATCATGTAATTAGATAAACACATAACAGATTATATAATAAATATTTATATTATAATAACATAAATATAATTGATCATATAATTAACATAATAATAAGTATTATTATTAAAATAATACTAAATTTAATAAAATTAGAAAATAATAATAACAATAAATATTAATAAAAATAAAAAATAAAAAATATTAATAATGAATTTATATAATAATAAGATAATTATAAAAATGAAATCATATAAATAATAAAAATAAATAAAGTTAAAGAATAATAATAATATATAATAATCTATAATAATAAGGATAACTTTATTACTTTAAAAAAAATATAAATATTTTTTTATAATTTTTTTAAATTTATTATATCTATCAAATAACTCTTAAACTTTTACTTTACTTTTCATTGTTTTCTTTTCTTTTTTACTTCCTCAAATTCATCTCAGTTCAAACAACCCATAATTTATCCAAACAAAACATGGATAAGTTATTTATACTAGCATTGATATTTAATTATATAAATATAAATATGATTGTTGTCAATAAATAAAATATTGAATTTATTGATTGGGTTTTGCTCTTACAGTGATTACAGAGTTTGTTAAACATAAGAGAAACTTGTATTTATAATTTGTTTCAATTTATGGAAAACAAAAGAAAAGTTTTCATGGATGTAAAACCAATTTCAAAGTGATAGGATTTGTGTTTTGATAATTCCATCTTGAATATTTAGTATCAATATGTGTATTAGCTGTTTATTTATATTTTCTAGAGATACAATACGTTCTAAAAAGTATCAAAAAAGAAAAAAAGTACATTTTGAATAATACTTGCTTTCTTAAAAGATATGTCAAAATAAAATAAAGGAAACAGGAATGTATAAGTTTTTCTTTTTATCAAAATCATATGAATTCACAACACTAACACTACTTCAAGAGATATTGGACACCAAAGTTTTATGTTTCTTTAAATATGTTTTTAACTTTTATAAATAATCTTTTTTATCTATAAAATTATTTAGTTGATAATCATTGTTTTATATTTTGGTTACTGTTCAACAAAAGGTTGTGAAATTATTCTAAATGTTATGTATTATTCATGGTGTCTTTTTTACTGTCAACATGTGACACGGTTAAAAGCCTCTTAAAATTTGAAAAATAACTATAATTTATGAATCTTAAAAAATAATTATGAATAAAAATAGTACTTTTAAATTAAGGAGAGATTAAAATATAAATAAGTTTACACAAATTACAATCAAAGTTTATACATTTTATAAAGACTAAAAAGGTTATGAATAAAAATAGTAATTTTAGATTAAAGAGAGATTAAAATATAAATAAGTTTACACAAATTACAATCAAAGTTTATACATTTTATAAAGACTAAAAAGGTGTTATTTTTAAAGAAAATTTTAAGAGAAAAACATTGATATAATTAATTTCATTTGGATATAAATTAAATAACTTTTGCGTAAAAGACTATGAACTATAAGAAAAAAAAAAGAAAATAATAATAAGCTATAATTTTTTAAAATCACGAAAACATCTTATATTTAAAAAATAAAATATTTTAGTAAATCTAAGTTTGTTTATGATTAATATCCAGCTTATTTTACAAAACAAGAGAAAAAAATTGGAAAAATGGGATTTTGCTGATAAACTTTCACTGGATTCTTACCATGTTATGAAGTAAGAAATAGTTACCTTAGCCTTGTTTATCCCCAACGTGGAATGCTACCACGAATCTAAACACTAATGACAAATCAGTGCAACTCTGATAAGAAAACATATACATTCTTAAATTTTACCTTCTAAAAGAGTTATAATAAGTAAATAATTAATAAATATAATATTTCGATATCATATTGCAAAATAGAAGTTTAAAATATAAACATTCTCGCATAATTTTACATTTACAATATAAAACAAAAATAAAATATGTATTAAAAAAATACCATGCCCTTGTCAAATTTTTTGTTCAGTGTATAACACATTATCATAACAAATTTAAAAATAAGATAAATAACATACAAAAGAAAAAAAAAACAAGATAAATAACATAGAAAAGAAAAAAAAGAGAAAATAAGTTAGGAACTTTAAAATATAGAATCATAAAGTTTAAATCTTTTATATTAACTAAAAAAATACCACAATTCAGACACTCATTTCATACATGACTCTACCATCTTCATATAACAACACATGTTATACATACATTAATTCATACAAAGATATTTTACTCTACTTCTGAAAGATAGATTCGTGTATTGAATAGACTCAGAGGTTAGCAACTGTCATACAACTTCAAACTATGAATTCACACAGTCCCCAAATCAATGAATCAACAACCTTGTATGATAATGTTTGTCCACTTGAGTCTGTTTTGACTAGTTATATTTCAAACTGCAATCATTCACTCCGAACTTCTATTGACTTTCACCACCTAGTAATCTTCATCTATGTAATTTCAATATACTAATAGAGTCTAGATGCCTCTTTATAGACGAATACCAAGACAATGCACAATCCTAGACATCTCAACACGAGTATCTCATTTCTTGAAGACATTATGTCTCGATTACAAATCATAACATCTCAATCTAATACTATACATTATTCATAATAAAACTAAAGTACACCATCAAAACAATTCAAGCTCAGTTCAGTAACCAATTTCAGAAGATCCATACAATATTAAACATCAAGTTTCATCATCCTATCACATACCATAACTCTATCAACATAAGAAATTTGGAACTTTGGTGATCACGTTACACCAACATCGAGGTCATTTACCATAAAGTTCTATCAATAAATAAAACTATTAACTAATACAACATGTAACTAACTTCCCTTACCTGTCTAATAGAATAATCACCTATAAAATACTTAAGCTACCGCTTGCAAGAATAACTCAACCTGCAACAATCATACAGTTCTGGTCAATGATTTGAATCTATCCTAAGAATCCAAAACGAACAAGGATCACTCTATGCCTTTAAGACTACATGCAAGAAAGTGTACACAAATTTTCTTTTTCAAAAACCATAAAGGGCTCAAGAATAGGGAAAATTTAGTACTTACCTAAGCTAAAATAGTGAGTCATCTAGGGTTAATTACATTCACTTTCTTGCATGTAGTCTTAGAGGTACTAAGAATGATCTTTATTCGTTTTGAATCCTAAAAATAGGTTCAGATCATTGATATATATTGCAGGTTGAGTTATCTTTGCAGACGATAGCTTGGAGTCTTTTATAAGCGATTCTACTCTTAAAGTGTTTATTTCAAAGAATATGCCAATGTGTGTGGAAGAGACCCACTAACTCACCTAAATGAGCATCTAATTTAACAACTAGTATTTCCTCCATTTCCTTAAGAAACACAACGTTGCATGTTGAATCAGCCATCAAAAATCAACCCATTGATACCACTCGATAAATCACAGAGAAAACACTAACAGAAGGAAGAAGCAAGAGAAAGAGAGTCTAGGCGTGAAGATCACGCCAACAGTACAGAAAATGGGGATACCAACAGTGTGTCTGCGCATGTATTGAGAAAACAGAGAGGAGAGTTATTTACAAATGTTCATATCTCATATTTACAACAGTAATTCCTATTTATAAGAATTGGCAACTAAAGATGACAAAAACACATGACCATCTAGGGACCGTCCCTAACAAACTCACTGAAGCCATTAATTGGAAAGAGCAATAATTTCACCACAAATATAAAGAATGGAAAATACAATGGACCTTTCTAAGGTTGAACATTGCATTTGACCCTAAATATTAAGTTCTCAACTAACATATATAAGCAGTTAATATGACATGCAAAGGTAAGAAGACCATTAGTATAATTCGACACCACACCAAAAAACTTGGACTACTTTCATAATGGATAATCACCAAGCATTAACATTATAGACAAAAGAATCCCTAGATAAAATTTAGCTGGAAAGAAGCCATCAATTCAAACAGTTTAAGTTAGAAAAAGGTTTTATTTCCCCTACAGACTACTTCATATATTACATAACATTCCTAGATACATGTGCAGCTACATACGAGCAAACAAACACACCTATAAATACTAAACATGTATATAGACACGCTTCTTTGGGCTCTAAAATGCACCAAATAATTGATGAGAATATGCCTTTCCATAAACGTACATATGGTTTCTCCTTCAGTTTTTCAGAAGTCATGGTAGTTCAGCTTTCTTTATAGAGAGCAAGTTTTCATTAGAATCTACAATGTATTGTAGAGCCCAATTGTTGGTTTTACAGAATAGGTGAGCATAAACGAAAATGTATGAAGAGAAATATAGTTATTTTTTCTTATTTTTTTAGTCATGGATAACTTACTTTTATAATACTTGCATAAAGAAAAAATATCTAACTGAAATTACTCTCTTTAAAGTTTAGGAGTAGTTATAAAAAAATTAAAATCCTAACATTTAGGAAACAATTAGAAACAAATATTCTAATTAAAGACATATTTAGAAACTGAAACAAATCAATGTGCAGTTTCAAAAATAAATTTCCAACCCTCATCCTTGATTTTGGAACTGCAAACTCCAATCTTCTGTCTGTCTTATGAATTCAAACTTGTTGACTGGTAGTGGTTTAGTAAACAAATATGCAATCTGGTTTTCAGTTTTGCAATAAACAAGATCAACAGCTCCATCTTTTTGTACCTCCCTTAAGAAAAACAACTTAATGTTTAAATGCTTTGTTTTCTCCTGAAAAACAGGATTATTATTGGGTTGGACAGTAGCTATTGCAACTTGATTGTCAACAAAGACTTTCGTACTTTCCTTCTGCTCCATGTTAAGATCAATCAAAATCTTTTTCAACCACAATACTTGGTTAACAACAGCTGTAGCAGTAATAAATTCAACTTTTGCTGTAGACTTTGCAACAATTTCTTATTTCTTAGAGTACCATGAAAAAATTCCTGAACCAAGACTAAAATAATATCCTAAAGTACTTTTCATATCATCACAAGAACCACTCCAATCAATATCAGAATACCTAACAAACTTTACTTTATATTTATTAATTGAACCATCATATACAACAATTACCTTTCTATCTGGAGGTATGTCAATAAGAGTGTTGTTCTTCTCAATCATATACAACTCCTCCTCCATTACTTTTTTTCCACTTGAGGTCATTGAGAGCTTCCTCATAATCAGCAGGTTCACATATTGTAACATTACATCTCTAAGATATATGTTAGAGAGGGATCTAGTACCTCTCACAGGATGATCATCCACATTTTTATCAGAACCTTCCTGCTCAGTTATTTCTGGAACAACATCAAGGCTTTTAATCTCTTTCTTTTCTGCTTTCTCAATTGTTTATGCTTTCTCCCAATCCCAACTTCAGCTGCAGAGGAGTAGGCTAAGTCTATTTGTATGTTTGCCAAGAAGCTTTTGCCCCTTCATCTTTATTGCTGACATCAATTTAATGCCAATTGTATCAAAGACTTCACAAATTTTATCTTTTAACACAACAACATAGCTTTTTCTCTAAAAGTTGTTTGACGCTTAACAAATTTTTATCAATATCAAGAACATACAAAACATTTTGAGATAATTCTTGTTCCTCAGCCAATGTTAATAACAATATCACATAAGCCTTTAACCTCAATACAATCTCCATTTTCAATTTTGACCTTTGAGTAGTAAGTTTCATCCAAATTCAAAACATACATTTATTATAGGTCATATGAGATTTTTTTATCCCATTAACACCTTTTTATTTTTTATTTCCCTCAATAATACTCTTTATTTTTATTTTTTTCAATAACACTCTTTATTTTTTAATTCCTGAAATAACAATCTTTTTGTCTTATTTTTTATTTTTTTTATTTTTTTACATTGAAATAATATTCTTTTGTTGATTTTTTTTACTTCACTAACACCTCTTTATATTACATTTTTTTTTATCATAAATATAAACTACAATTTTATATTTTTAAAAATATTTATATATTATAAGTTATATATAATAATAATAATTTATATATCAAATATTATTTATGTATTTTAATTTTTAATTATAAAAAATAATCATTTATTGAGTGCATTGCCCTAGAGGAAATGCTTCTTGTTATAACATGATAGTTTCAAGAAGAGAATGTGGTCTACCAATAATTCTTTGCTTGGTGAGAAAGAGACATAATAGAGTGTACAATGGATTTGAAGAATAATAAATACTAAAAAAAGGAGACAAAATATATCATTGCATAACCTTCAAGAACATTATTATATTTCTAATCTTCAAGATAAAACAAACCATTGTCAAAATTTGAAATCCATTCTCGGTCGTGTTTTAGTTTCAATCCCATTATCATTTTCAGAATGACCAACTATTGGATTGGAAATTAAGAAAACTATAAAATAGAGACAAATTATATCCATAATTAGGTCATTCCAATCTCATTCCAATTCAACATCATGCACGATCAATGTTAAACCTCAGAGGGTGTGTGCAAGATGTCATTTAAATATCACCCAATAACTAAAACTTAGTGATTCTTTGCAAAATGCATTGTGGTGAAAGAATTTTTACTCACAATATTGCTACTTATAATTGAATCTTAATATATGTAGAGAAAGGAAGATGTTTCATTATCAAATAATTATACATAATTTTCATACTTCAAATTCTAAACACTTATTCTTTATACCACTGAAGTCATCAAAATAAAACCATGCAAAGCACTTACTTATAGAATGTCTTGCAGGCCAAACTACAAAAGTGCAGCAGCAGCAGCTTTCAACTAAAACTATGCATTTTCATAGCTCCAAAGTAATTAATACCACAAAAAATTAAGCATCAAAAGATAATTTACCAACACGCAAGCTGAAAGAAAACTCAAATTGTACCTCTCTAGTTTGAGCAACCCTGGACATGCATAAAAGAACAAGAAGAAATAGTGCCTGAATTACACTACACAATGGACCCTTTTTCGTAGAGATGGAATTTGAAATGGTTACTTAACTTTATATGATTGTTAGAGTGTACAAGTTTTATTTATCAGAATCTCTTCCATTTCATTGCACAAAAAGCTGTCTTGTTGTTTAAAAATTAATATTAACACTAGTTTATAAACATTTTCCCCTTAATTATAAGATATCTTTTAATCAATAAAAGTATATATGAAGGTGTAGCTAATACTTTAGATATAATTAGCTTAAAGCGAACTCAAGAAAGATATCATACATTTTCTACCATGGAAAGTTTTTATATTTAATATTAGATTTATGACAAGAATAACAATTTTACTATATTTTCCATTAAATCAGTGCTACATTTATTCTAAAATTGATCATCTTCTCTTTATCAGTATTCATATTTCCCATTTACTTCTTTATTTCGTTACAATTTTATTATTATTTTTAATTATCTTATAAGTTTTCTTAAATTTTCCTATTCCATATATATGCATCTTGCTATTCTTTTATAATTTTCTTCTTCCTTTTAATTTGTACTTCTTACGTTTGTGTACGGAGGTATATGTGCTTTGCCTTCTCCTTGACAAGAAGGCAAGTATAGAAGCGAGGATGCTCATTCTTTTCTTTGCTTTCGTACTTTGGAAAATATGAAATTCAGTTCTAACCATTACTTATTACTTGAAGAGAAATGGTGATCATAATTATTTAATTGTAACATATACAATACTTCCACTTGGTTGCTTCCCAACACATAATAATGCAGCAAGAGAGTCCATAAAGTAGAGAGAGGCCTATATAAAAGTCAGAAAGCAGCTGAAAGAGAATGAATAACCAAAACTTGTGCTCAGCTGATAATTTTTTTGTTTTTTAAAGTGGGTATAATTCATCAAAATTTTATATTAAACAATATCAAGAAGGAAAAAACAAAAGCAGAAAATTACTGTAAAAGTAATGTATATTTATATATTGTCACCACAACTTCCTTGATTGTATGAGAGATTTGGATAATTATATGTTATATAAGGATTTACAATTTTATTTTTTGTAAATGTAAAAGTTTTATGAGAAGGTTAGTAGTTTTATTTTTGTAAAAGTTTCACAAGAGGGTTTGCAATTGCTTGTTCAATAATATATAAAATATTTTTGTTTAAATATTCGGAAATATAAAACTTGAGGTGTCACATTATATTAACTTTTTATTATTTTTTATGTGCTTTTATTTATTTTCTTATTGGAATAAGTCTTTTAATACTACCTTAAATTAGAAGATTTGATTGTGAATAAGGCTGGTTCTGAGTTTGAATTTCTATTATAAGGATGTCTTATAATAAAATATTGGTTGATTATGTATATTGTATAAACTTTGATGTTAATATTTTGATAGATAAGAATTGTGTGTTGTGAATTATTGAATAGATGGTTGTGCATGATGGAATTGAAATGTTTGTATATTGTGACTGAATTATAAATACATATTCAATCATTTTGATTGAAATAAAATCATAGTATTGGAGTTGAAAGAAATTTATGGTACCGTAGTTACAAATAAATATATATAATTTTTGTACAGTTGAAAAATGATATGATGTGTGTTATGTCTGAAAATGAAATCAAAATATTGGAGATTGAAAAGAAATCAAGATACAGAGATTGCAAATGAAGTTAAGTAAAGTCCTTATATTTTGAGTGAAGTATAAATGAAATGAAGTTAGGTGAAGTCCCTATATTTTAAATAAAGTATAAATGATTGTGATCGAATGATAAATTTGTTTGGATTTTATATGATAATTGATATCAGATCTATAATTTATAAGATATAACAAAACACGAATTCTAAATTTATTATTTTTCTTTCATTTTTACTTTATATATTAAAATATTATTTTTATTAACTTACTCCGAGTATGGAGGTGTGAGACGCCAATTTATTTATTTAAGGTCACTTTTTCTATTTTATTTTTAAGTTTTTATCATGTTTTTGTGAATTCCTTTACTTTCATTCTTTTATATAGAAAAATGATTTATTTTTGTGAGACGTTACATATACCATAACAAATTACATGTTTGGTAATTTTGGTGTAAAAGTATGTAATTTGTATAGGTCATATATGATGCTAACACTGCCTTAATAGTTTTAACTGTCACTTTCATACCAACCCAGCTACACAACACAGTGGAATACTTCTGTATACCAAACATGTTAGCAACTGAACAGATTTCATCTGCATAATTTTGCTATTTGTTTGCAAGTAATTTTTGTATTTACATATACATATTAAAAAATAGATATTAGTAATTTAATACGAATTTTTAAGCTCCAATATATTATAAAGGTTTTAAACTCACTCACGATTTATGATTAATTTAGATTCAATCTCCCTATAAATTTTACCAGATGATAAAACAGTGGCGCACTAAAAGTTTCTGTTTATAGTTTGGTTAACCCATGCAAGGGTCTGGTGAACATATATTTGGATTTAATCACATTATATGTAATTCATAGTGTTCCACAATTACTGGAAGAAAGATAAAATATCTCATTCTAGTTTTGAAAATGTACAAATTTTACTTATTTTAGAATCAAATATAATTGGTTTGGTTTCACAAAAATAATTAATGTTTCTTTCTCTGAATTGCTTTATTAGATCTTGATGTATTAAACTTATGTGATATAAAATGTGGGATAGTTACAAAATAGGTCTATTCTCAATCTTTAGAAATTGTTTTTATTTTATTTTTCTTGTTTGGCAACTCAATTTTTTCTTATACTGTTTTTTATTATAATTTTTCCAAATAGAAGCATGAAAATTTATTTAGACAAATTATTATCAACAAAGCTGATCAGGGTTGAAATTCATAAAAGTATAAGATATTATAAGAACATAACATGTATATAACTTAACTTATTATTAATCATTTATCATTATATTATTTCTTTTCGTGAGAAACTCAATGTCTTTAGATTGAATTCTTCAAATAAGGTGGAATTTCCTATCTCTTGAAATATAAGTCAAGTTGTGGATGATAATGACAAATGAACTTGACACTGATCAGAGGAATGAGAGCAAGATGGAATCCAAGTTCACCTGTTAATGATTCCATGTTAAAGAAAGTAAGTAAAATTGAGAACAATGGGAGAGATAAAATAAATATAAGTATTGAAACAGTAAATAAAGTGACTCTTTCATGTGTAGATGTTTTATACTTTTAAATATATAATGAGTTTTATTTTTCTCTTATGTTAATTACTTAAGATCTAAGAATTAATAATTTAATGATACTTGTTTAATATTTAATGAGAAGAATTAAAATTGGGAAGGTAAAAAGATACCTATTGACTTGAAATGACATAAACAAATTTGTTCCCACTGTGTATAGAGTCTAATGAGCTCCATGTCAACTTTAATACTTTACCTTGAGAAATTGTTTGTATGATTGTATAAATTTTTAATAATATTTTTTTGTTATTTTCATTAATAGTTTTAAATTATTGTTTTTTTTTTTCATCTCTCCTTTTCAATTAAATTATGAGATAGGAATAAAAGGTGTTAAAAAAAAGTTATACAGTTGTATAATAATTAATCTTTTATCCGGAAATAATTCAAGAGTGGGAACAATTGTATAAATGGTATTAAAATTATATTTTTTAAAATAAGTGGTAGTGATTTTATTTTAATAATAAAGTATTCTGATTAATTTTTCATATTCATTTTTGATGTTTTCAATTTTTGATTAATTATATATGATTCCAGATATTATCTTATATATAATATCTTACATTTGAAAAAATATCTAAGAATAACAAATAGTAAAAAATATTTAATTAAAAATTATTATATTTTTTAATATATGAATTCGTTGCATGACTTGTATTATGTATCGTTGTTAATTATATATTATCAACCATCAATTTAGTTCATCTGTAACTACATTCATTCAATCGATTCATTAATAAAACAATTGTATCCATTTTTCATTTTATGGTCGGTTAATAATTTATCCCCTATTTTTTCAAAATGCAGTAGATCTTTTGGTCAATACTTAATAAATCAAAATTAACCCAACAAATTTTATAATTAAATATTTTTTAAAATTTAACTTTAAAATGTTAAAAAAATGTTTTTTAAATTCAGTTTAGAAAAATAAAAATAATTCAATTTTAAGATATATTACCTTTAATATTATATAAAAGAAAACATATAGGAACATTTTTTTCCAAATATGACAAAAATATAACTAGTTTCAAAGTTAATATTAAATTTGGAATAAGATAAAGATTAATTAAGACAATGTAAAGAAAACAAGACCATAAAATTGCATGGGTAATAGATAAATTATGAAATTATCTTTTTGACAAGATTAACTTTTATTTAACAATTTTATGTGAAAGAAAGTTGTGCTAGATAATAGGGTTAGAGTCTGTAAGTTCCTTAAAAACTTCTACATAGAAAAAATAAGAAGAAAAAAGAAAATATTTTTTCTATAAGTTAAAATTAGAAACATTAAATAAGAGAAATTTTAGAAATTGAATTATATATAAAGAAATTTTAATTTAAAAAAAGTGATTAAAAATAGTTTGTCCATATGCCCTACAAGACATAAGTGCATGTGAGGCAAATCACCTTAATCAGTTTTTTGATCCATTTTGAAGTGGTGGCAATTCAACATCTTGGATAGCCGCAAGCTTGGCTTTTCCACCATATTCTTCTGGAAGAACCTCTTCACCAACCTCTCTTATGAACTCTTTTGTCTCTTCCTCATTGGTCACAATTACAATCTGGTTAAACATGTTTCACTTAGATCCTTAAAGTGAGGAATTGAAGCCAAACAAAATTGTAATAAACTAGCATACAAAACTCAAAGATCATACTTTTAGGTACCAAAAACAGTGAGGTTAAATATGGAACCTTCAGTTTATTCGTCAGTCACACCAATTAATAAAAACTTTAGGAGAACCATTCTATAAAAGCTTACTGTTAAAGCTTTATAAATTCTATACCAAAGTCCCGGGATTTTGAGAAGTTCCTTTTAGTTCAGTAATGTTTCCTTTTTGCATGTCATTTAAATGTAAAGGATGTCATGCATCAATCATAAAAAAACCTCAAGCTATTTTGGGTGAAAGATCATGAACAATAATGTGTTGAAACCTCTCTTATAGCATCTATTTGGAAGCTTATCACCTTTGGCTTAAGAGTGTGCCTTTCTTCATGGTTATTCATAGAAGGAGATTTATAAAATGAAAATTAAACTTTAATCTAATTCAATATTATAAAAACTTTTTTGCGAGATGAGTTTACATCTAATTATATATTATGAATTAGTTTTATTCCTAGTCCGATAGTAGTATTTTCAACAAAAATCAAAGTTTGTAGTGTTAGATATATATGTTGAGAAGAATTATGTTATGACACATTGAAGATTTCAAACATAAACCTTACTATAAATGGAGACGTAACACACTGAAGATTTCAAACATAAACCTTACTATAAATGGAGACTTATTATCAAATGTTATGTCAGAGGTTTTACATTGATTGGAGATAAGGTCAATTTATGATATATAAGTAGGAGCAATCCTTATTTTACAAATCGATTTTGTAAGGTTGAATTAGACTTAAACCTACTTCCTAATATAGTATCAGAGTCTATCCTAGAGAAGATTGATTGGTCTATCGGGCCACTACCAACTATCTAGTTCTTCACACACGAGTTGAGTAATCTCGACGTATGCGGAGTGTGTTGGGAGATCCTACATCGACTAGAGATAAAGTCAATTCATGATATATAAGTGGAAGCAATTTTCACTTTATAAACCAGTTTTATAAGATTGAGTTAGGTTTATTGTGTCACATCTAAATATTATGTCCCGATTCTATTCAAAAGAGGTTCTGATTATGTAGGCTGAGTTTCCTTTGGTTCATAAATAGGATTAAACTATCATAATCATGAAATTTAGAAGGAAGAATGAGAGATTAGAACAGAGGTGATGCATGTAGCCAATGAATTACAAATGTTCACAAGCATAAAATTTGCTCTTAAGACAGTAAATACCTTTTCTAGAGTAGCCTTCTCTAGGAAACGAGAAACTAGTTTCCAAACACTCACAAAAAACCATGGCATGTGTAAAATATAGCACTTTGCCAAACGTTCAGGGTAGTAACTCTGCAGTTCAACCAACAACATAAAAAGAAATTAAATTATATCCTGTATTCATCTTTCCAATAAATGTTGGTAAAATGCCACACTATATTGATGCCAATTCAGACATGATATGAACAGGGATTTTGACCAAAATTACAATAAAGTGGAAGTCGGATTTTACATATTGGCATTTATAATATGCATAATATGCATGCAAATTTCAAGGAAAAATAAAATGAAAGTTACCTGTAAAAATTGAAATCCTGTGATCAACCCACGTGCATCGACATTTTTATATGAAATATTTTGCAGATCAATTATCCCAATCAACTTCTCATTCCCTATTTCCCTTCCTTTGAAAGCACTGAAGTTCAAAGACATCAAATATTAATTTCTAACTTTCTATAAGATTAAAGAGAGAGCACAGATGAAAATTCCTATTTGATAATACAACCTTTATTGTAGTTAGGAGGTAAATTATTTGATTTAGATAATGAATATAAAAGCACCACAGTGTTAGTAAAATTACAGTACCTTGCAACTGTCTTGTCCAATAAATATGTAACAAATTCTGAATCAATGAACAAAATAGGACAGTCAGCCAAATGAAAAGTTTAAAGAAGGTAGTGAAACAATTTTATCAATCCCCAATAACCAAATCAAAAGTCAATTAAGAATTACTAAATTGATAATCATCAGATATAGGCATATGGAGAAATAATATGGAAGCATGAAAAGGAAAGTATAACACATTTCCGAAAAAATTTGAAAAAAAATATAAACATTTCCATAAATTAAAATTAGCTTATTCATAAAAAAAATATATAAAAATATAATATGTTCCTTATTTTTCTTTCTTAAAAGTTCCCTAGTCATATGCAAACTCTTGCTTTAAGTTTATATTTAATAAATTTTCTACACTCATGGTCAATTGTTTCAAGGGATTTAACATTAAACCTGCATACTGTTTGGTTGAAAAAAAAAAATATATATATATATATATATATATATATATATACTTAATTTTAGGACAAAGTATTGCTAGAATCTAAATTAATATTTTTTCTCTCAATGAATTAAGTATATGGTTCTTCTGAGTAGGAATAGGTGAGTAATTTTTTTTAGACTGAAATATTTTATTAAAATCAGTGACAGGTTGTATTGATAAGCTTTTTCAAGAGAGAGAAGAGCATTAATGATTAGGTAATTTTGAATAAAATATATAAATTGAAAAAAATTTATTGTAATATTAATTATTGACTCGGTTCCTTTTATCTATCTTAATTTTGAAAAAGTAATGTCCCTTTTTATCTGTTTTCTAATGTTAATAACTTACAATCATTATTGAATAATTTATATGTATATTTGTCTAGTTAAATGGAGAGAGAAATAGATAAAATAAAATAAAATAAAACTGCAATTTTATTAAAATTACAAAATTTTATTACTATATCTATTAGTTCCTCCAAAATAATCCTAAAAACATATAAACATAAAATACTGAGTGAGTATTTTTTTAACTTTGGTGAATTAGGCAATTGGATCTGAAAATAGGTACGAAAGAATATGTATAACCCACTATCTCTTATTAAAATTTATTGAAAACTATATAGTTTGTAAAAGTTTTCTTTAAAATCTGATTTTTTATTTTATATAAGTTAATTTTATTTATCAAAAACTTATTTTTTTTATGTTTTTTTCATATAAATCTTTAGGTAGGACAGAGGTTTGAGAAATATTAAATTCGAAAGCAAAAGACACAAACAATTGGAAGAAAATTGACTAAGTTCATTCAATTCATTTACAACCACAACTCTGTCTATAACTAATTTTCAACCAAAAAAATTAATGTAAATAGCTGTATATGCTAGAACCTTCATTCAATGTTTGATATATTCATTTCCCTAATTTCAGTCATTTTCAGAGATTATAAAATCTCAAATTTAAAGTCCACATTTTATAAGAATAAAATCTTTCTATTACATCGAATTGATATAACAAATTTTAAAATTATGAAAGAAAACTCTACTCATAAAATTAAAAAATTGTTTATTATTTTAAATAGAATTTTACTGTAAAATATAGAAAAAATATATTAAAGTAAAAATCTTATAAAATCCTTAATGTCCCAAAAATAATAATAAATAAATTTAAATCTCATTTCCTAAATATATAATGAAAATGACTAACATATCACAACAATTACAACAAAAACACTAATATCAAAATATAGACATGCCAAACTCAATTAATCCTCCTCTTTCTATCTTTCAATTTTAATTATGACATCTAATATGAAATCATTTATGTAAATAGTTATTATTTTTTTCTAGGGCCTGAAAAAATAGAGACCATGAACATCACCAAGAAAAGTCAAACTAAAAATGTTCTAATTATTTCAATTTATTAAAAATTTGACAGTGAGAGAAGAAGACAAAGAGATGGGCCAGCACATGAAGAAGATAAGCCATTAAAATAACCTGAATCTAAGTGGCATATCCACAAGTTTGGATTTGAAGCACAAATAATGTATTTTGATTAATAAATTAATTCCATACTTTGAACAGTCAAAGAACAAAACCCAAGTAAAACCAATTTGGTAACATTAATTAATGAAGTCTTCCAGAATATTATTGAGACAAATTACATGAAAATGGAATCTTTAAACTCCCTGTATTGGCATCAAACTTTCCACATTCAGTTCTGAAAAATACATTAAACAGTGAAAAATTGTATTTTATACTTAATATAAGCTTATTAGATTTAATTTTTTAAAATAGAAAATGAAGTAAATGATAATAAAATCCTGAAATTATTTATTAGCAAAGCCAATGGATAACATGGTTGTCCCAAAGATGAAAAAAATACATGTAACAAGCTGTGTTAAAAAATATATTTATTGTATCTTATATATATTTTTTCAATATAAAGCCTTACTTTTAAGTTTTTAAATAGAAAATAAAGATGAATGATAACAAAATAATACTTAAATATATTTTCATTCTCTTTAATAGGATAATTTATGTTTTAAATCAGTAAAAATTGTTTCCTTTTTTATCATTATATATAGCACATTTCAAACAAAATGGTCAAAAGGAAACAACAACCTTTTTGGGAGAAAAATGGTTAGGAAGATAAATTTGAGGGCTCATCAGTGTTAGGATAAACCAGTCTTAACAATAAGATTTTTACCAACTAGATCAATCAATGTTGAAACAGAACATGATTTTGTGTTTAAACTATGAGCAAATATATCTAAATTTACAAGACTAAAAACATGGTTAATCCTAAAATCTCTTTTCATAAAAAAAATATATATTGGAATTGAAGAGAACTTAAAGAAGGGAAGGGAATTACTCTTGAATTGAATCTGATCACTGGCAGCAAAATGTCTGTTTGTTTGAACAATCATGACAGGGAATTTATCCCCAGACAAGCCCTGCAAGAAGATCTTCCTTGCTCCAAGTTCATCTGGAATTTCAGATTCTGAAATGAATCCATTAGGCACCATGGATCTCCTCCACTTCTGCCACTGCACAAACATCTTTGCTGCCTTTTCCACTTCCATTGATCGAGCAATCAAAAACCTCATCAGTGTAGGCTCACCATACCCCTACAAAATGTGCATCATACTAGGAATCAGAGACACTCAAAATGAGAGAAAAGTTTGGAATTTCAATTGAAAAGGAAAGTGAAAAAAGATAAAAATTATCGTTTTAGAAGACGTCATGCAATAATAACATTTGTTAAAAATATATTTTGGTGTACTCAAGAATTCTTCTAGACTCTCAAATATTCCCAAGTACAAAACATAACAATGATTTTGCTATTTTTTTACAATTAAGAATTTTGTCTCTCACTTAAATATTCTTAGTTCCACAAAGAGGGAGGAAATTCACATACTATAACAAATTAAATATTTTAACCAAAAATTAAATTAAAAACCAAAACAGCATCAACAACAACAGTAGAAGAAGGAACAGAGAGTGAGTAGGTTGCATAAGAAAAGTAAGAGATTGGGTTGACCTCAGCAGAAGAACCAAGCTTCTCAACGGATTTTCTCATCTGGGTAAGTGCAAAATCTCTTTTTTGATCCATTTGGGCGAAGAAAAAGTGAGAGCAGGTCCCAGAGAGAAGAAAGGAGAGATCTTGGAAATGACCAACCAGTCTTTCAGTATGGCATCAACATATAGAAGAAGAAGGATTGAAGTTGAAAGAAAGGGAAGAAATATATATATATATATATATATATATATATATTAAGAGAGAGAGAAAGGAAGGTTGGTTGGGTGGGACACGTCTCCTTGATTTTGGTTTTTTGGTTTGACATATTTGTATTTTTATTTTTTTTCTCGAAAGAAGGAATTGATTGAAGACTCACCAAATAATCTGCATCGCAATTTAATTCAAACGGACAAAGAAGGCTATTTTTGTTCTGTCTTTTGGCGTATATTCATAGAATTATTACTTTTCATGATATTATATTTTAATTTATATTTAGTAAAAGTTAATAAAAAGAAATAGTTTTAACTTTTCTAGTTTGCATACTGACTAATGTAATGTAAGTAGGGTCTCAGTTGTATGCTTGAGAAGTGTAAGTTGTTAAAAAATAAAAAAAATTAAGTTCGAGAAAGAGAGTGTTGATTGATTTTCAAATATTGGATTGATTGAATAGAGTAAAGGTTTTTATATATGAAAAAGGTGTTCAACTTTTTAAAATAATTGAAAAATTAAAAAATTTATATTTTTAAGATTATTAAAATTCTTGTTAAAAAATAGGTACTATAGAGAAATTTGTACATATAAGTTTTGGTTTTTTCTTCTTTTTATTATTTTGTTTTTTAATATAACAAATAAAACTGTCTTGACTCTTTTATTTTCTTTTGTCTCTTTCCTGAGATTTAATCTAAGCCTCTTATTATTTATTTTTTTCCTTTTAATAAATTTCTAGCCATAAAAGATAAAGTACTTTTAAAACTAGGATCATATAATTGTGAAATGATCATTGATTTACTTTAATATATTTAGGACGTAAAATATATTTAATAGTAATAATCTACTATGTAGACATCATAATTATATACAATGTAGGTTACTAATTGTATATGGTATATATTTTACACGTCAGTAAAATATTTAGATATTTAGTTTGCGCATGTGTGTATATATAAAGTAATGTTATTTTGATACTGTTAGGTTTTTATCCCATTTGATATTGACAAGGATATTTTTGGTGACACAATTAAAAAGTTGAAACTAAGAAGTTTAAAAGTTATTTTGCGGTCCTTCTACTCTTTTTTCGTCTCTGCACTCTCTTTATCTCTGCCCTCTCGAGCTCTCTCTTCGTCCACCTCAACGGTTCGTTAGCAAAAGGTTAGTTTTTTTTATGTCATTTATGTTGGAAAAGCGTGTAAAGGTTGGTCTTTTAAATGATTTTTCATGGAAAATCATGTTTTTGTAAATCATGTTTTGGCGACTCAACACATGTGTTCATCACTTGCCAACACAAACGGATTCAAACATTACAAACCTAAAACCCTTACAAAAATCATTCATTTTCCATCAACAACCAAGAATAACACTGTAAATCACAAAAAAAAACCAAATTTTACTTCAACCACCAACGGAAATCAAACCCTAAATACAAAAACCTTTTATATTTCAACAACGACGAAGAACAGAACATCAAAAAGACTTCATTTTCTATCAAAAAGCACATAAAAACACAAATTTTACACGGAAATCAAAGGACAAACAAACAAAAACATCATTTTCCAAGAAAAATCACTTAAAAGACCAATCTTTACACGCATTTCCAACATAAATGACCTTAAAAAAACAACCTTTTGCTGACGAATCGTTGAGGTGGACGAAGAGAGAGCTCGAGAGCGCAGAGACGAAAAGAGAGCATAAGGCAAAGAGTGAGAGAGTGCAGAGATTGAGAGAGGCAAAGAGGCGCGAAATGGCTTTGGGCTTTCCAGTTTTAACTCTTTAACGCTAACTTAAAAAATTAATAATTTTGTCACCTCAAGAGTGTTAAATGGATGTCATGCCACGTACTAGTATCAAAATAACATTACTCCTATATATATATATATATATATATATATATATATATATATATATATATATATATATATATATATATATATATATATATTATATATAATAT
>Ga0099824_1004008_pt1 | contig 21315 bp, 10 predicted proteins | sample SiratrowhiteBW_FD_76837 | JGI IMG/M metagenome (GOLD analysis project Ga0099824, IMG submission 76837) | Root nodule microbial communities of legume samples collected from California, USA - Siratro white BW | ecosystem: Host-associated > Plants > Roots > Nodule | place: USA: California... | reverse complement strand
TTTCATCTCTTTCCCCCCTATCCCTTATCTTTTTCCTCTCTCTTCTTTCTCCCACCTTCTTCTTCACGTTCTTCTGCCCCCTTTGCCTCCGCCCTTTTTTTTTTTTTTTTATCTCAGGTCCATATTCATGACCACTTCTTTCTCTGACCTTCTCTCTTCTCCCACCGACCACAACCTAGGAGGCTCCGAAAGACCTCAAGAGGTGACTGATCAAACAGGTTCTTCTGGTGTGCCGAAATTCAAGTCCACACCACCTCCTTCTCTCCCTCTCTCTCACCCTCAAAATCATCCTCTTCCACCCATTTCTCCTTCTTACTTTAACATCCCTCATGGGTTAAGCCTTGCTGAACTTCTTGACTCCCCAGTTCTCCTTCACTCTTCTAACGTAAGTCAACCTTCCTTTCGTTCTTTGTTTTGTGATTCCTTACACAATATGTCCTTCAACAAAGGGTATTACAGATTAATGGAAAAGAATATGTACTGAAACTTTTTCTTACGAGAGTTCAGTTGACTACTTGATTATCGGGAACTGTTAAGAAAGTAAAATATCGTTTATGACAATTAGTTTTTCAATAAACGTGAAAATTTGTATCAGATGTGGAATCGGACATGCTGTATATATATATTGCTTTTTGTTTAAATCTTCATTGTTTTTACCCTTTTTTTTTGTAGTCTCGTGTGTCTTGTGTGTTATGAATATCGCACGTGATAACTTTTGGGTTAATGGGTATGTGCATGTGTTCTTTTGTTGTGAATTTCAGGTTTTGCCATCTCCAACCACTGGATCGTATGCTGCTGGTCAAGGCTTCAATTGGAAGAGCAGTTATGGGGAAAGCCAGCACCATGTCAAAGAAGAAGACAAAAGCTTCTCAAGTTTTTCCTTCCAAACACAAACACAGATTCCTCTTGCATCTTCAACCGGATTTCAATCTTCAACGGGCATAGTTCAAACCGTGTGTGACCAATTTCAATGCACAAACTCCTTTTATATGTAAAAGATCTATGCTTTAATTAATTCATTGAAGTGTTTTTTGTTTATCAACAGGGGTGGAGTTTCCCGGAAAGTGCTAAACAAGATGGTTTCTCTTCAAGAATGAGCATGAATATGGTGAAAACTGAAACCTCTTCTGCGATGCAGAGTTTTAACTCTGAGAATAACCGCAACAGTGCTGGTTTTCAATCAGATTATAACAATTACCAGCCACAAGTTCAGACCTTAAGCAGAAGGTCAGATGATGGGTACAATTGGAGGAAATATGGGCAAAAGCAAGTGAAAGGAAGTGAAAATCCAAGAAGCTACTACAAGTGCACATACCCCAGTTGTCCAACAAAGAAAAAGGTTGAGAGATCCTTAGATGGACAAATTACCGAGATTGTTTACAAAGGCAGTCATAATCATCCCAAGCCTCAGGCCACCAAGAGGAACTCATTGTCTGCCTCATCATTTGCAATTCCTCATTCAAACAGTGTCAACAATGAAATAACACATCAAATGGATTCGGTTGCAACTCCAGAAAACTCATCAATATCAATGGAAGATGATGATTTTGGTCAGAGCAAATCAGGAGGAGATGAGTTTGATAATGATGAACCTGATGCCAAAAGATGGTGATTTTTTTAATTATTTTTTTCATGTGATTCTCTTCATTAACGTGTCATTGTCCCTCCAATAACTGTATTTTATTTTTTATTTTTTATCAATACTCCAGGAGAATAGAAGGTGAAAATGAGGGTATCCCAGCTGTTGGAAGTAGAACAGTGAGAGAACCAAGAGTTGTGGTTCAGACAACCAGTGACATCGATATTCTAGATGATGGATACAGATGGAGGAAATACGGCCAAAAAGTAGTCAAGGGAAATCCAAACCCAAGGTAAAAAGCTCTTTTTCATCTCTTTCTTTCTTTATATATATGATAAAAATAAATAATTGTCCAACTTTATGAAAGTTGTTCCATTTTAAACTTTATTAAGAATAGTATATATATAGAGAATACCATCATAGAGTTCTCAACTAATGCTACTAGCCTGAAATAGAATAATATTTTGTGTAAACAACAAAAGTTATCACGTGAGAAGAAAAAGAAGAAGAAAGCGTATTAATACAATAAGAGATATCTATAAGACATGAGAAAAAAAGTAATAATATGGTAAGATATATGGTTTGATAAAGGAAATAAGATAGGAAAAATATCCAATAAGTATTTATAGTGGTAGAATTTACAATCTTGACTATTCAAACGAGGCATATACACACAAATGCTTGATTATCAAAATATCTGTCTCCATATCTGACTGATTAGGTACGTTAGCACCAGTGATTCTTTGTTGGAATATTCTAAAGTATGCGCACACTTTGCTTTGCTTTTTGCATTGCCTTAACCTTATCTTTGGTCAAATTTGGGTAACCATTACTTCTCTCACGTGTGCATGGGAATCAAATCTTCACATGATGTCTAAACAATATCCCCAGAATGTGTTTTCTTACTTCTTTGTGTTTGATCTGTGACTGGTACAGGAGTTACTACAAGTGCACATTCCCAGGATGTCCCGTGAGGAAGCACGTAGAGAGAGCCTCACATGACCTTAGAGCAGTGATCACAACCTATGAGGGAAAGCACAACCATGACGTGCCTGCAGCACGTGGCAGTGGCAGCAGCAACTCAATCGCCAGATCAGTGCCTATGAACCCTACCACAAATAGCACCACTAGTGCAGCCACTTCTATATACGTTAACTCTCATCAGAATAATCTTAGACCACCAGCACCAGAAAGGACACAACACAACAACCCCAACATGCAGCAGGGCTCAGGAAGTTTTGGATTCTCAGGGTTTGGAAATCCATTAATGGGGTCTTACATGAACCAACAATCTGATAATGTGTTCACCTCTAGAGCCAAGGAGGAGCCAGGAGATGACTCTTTTCTTGACTCTTTGCTATGTTAAAGATGGTTGGATTTTTTGGAAGGGGTTGGCTTAGGATTTTACTTGACCAATAATTAAGATCTTCATTCCATTTATTTAAAACTTTTACATGCAGTTGCCTAAGTCTTTTTATTTCTGCTTTTAAGTTAGAGTTAGAGTTTCATCTGAAATTTTTAATTCTAACTTAAAAGACAGCACAAAAGTACTTAAGAAATTGCATGTAAGTTTTATCTATTTTTTTATTTTCTTCATTGTATATTTCCATACCCCACAGGATTGGTATATACTGAATATTTTTTACTGTGTTATATTTTTCATTTCATACTGTTGTATGTTACACAGGTGTTTATAAAAGTACTTTTATCATTATTTTAAGAGTCTCGTGACTTTGGTGGAAGCTAGAATCTCATTTGCAGGATCCTTTGGAACGGGAAAATGTGCTGTCTTAAACTATTTCTGCTAGATATTATATTGTTATAATATGACATACCACATATTACACTCATTTCACATTTTTTTTTTTTTTTTGCTATCTCTTTTAAATATTATCATATAATCTTAACTAGGAGGACTTTTTTGGTCCCTACCTGTCTCACTGAAAAAAATGTTATCTGTTCAACAAATTCCTAGAACTATTGTATAACAATTTTTTTTATCCATCTCTTAAATATTATTTCTTATATATTATAATAGTAAAAAATGTAAACACGAAAAACAGCAGTGTATAACTTGTTATATGTGTATTATATCTGATAAGTAAATATCTTGATGATGATAGTTTAGCTGATTGGAGAAGCATCTGTCACTGGTTTTGTATTTGATTAGGGTAATAGTTAGTCAAAGATAGGGAGCTGAGAATTAATTACTTGGTGGGTAAGGTAGCTAGTGAACATCAACTTAATAGTTTTTTCCTTTTTTTTTTTTTTCCTTTTAAACAAATAGCTGTCATCATATCCAAGTGGGGTGAGAGCAAAGTGTTGGGAAAGAATAGTGTTCATACGAGGCTGAGCTTTTTAATTTCGTGCAAGTTATCAATTCTTCAATAGTATAAATAATTGAGACGCAAAATATAAAAAAATATATTGATACTGTTAATATTTGCATGTTTTTCTCAGATAAGAATTTCTTGTTTTTTATTTTATATACACACACATATATGTATGGTAGACACTCAGACAAAATCAAAAAATTAATTCATCTCATGTTTTCGATATATTAATTAATGTTCCATTTTTATTTTACTACTCATTATTAAATCAATTAATTGCACCATCATTACCAACACTCTTTTATTGTAAATTTGAACAAACATTGATTAATGACATTGAGAACCGAGAGCCAAATAAATGAAACATAGTAAGTATTAATTATCATTTCTTAAATTCTCTTCTCGTTATTAACAGCCACACTGATATTCATGTCTTTGACAGGGACATTAAAAATGAAAAAAAAAAAAGTTATTAAAATTGTAAAATACCGTATATTAAGGATCACTTCCTTTTCTTTTTTTTTTTTTTTTCAAAATTTTGCTATGATCATAAAAGGGACTATTATATGTTTGAGTATTTTGATTAAGTGTAGGGTAAGTTCTACGGTTGGCTAATATTTTTACATGGTTGTAAAGCCTTAGGATAGTTCTACGAAATTCGTATAAAGATTTCTAACGTTAGGCATGAATCGATGGATAACGGGTTTGTTCATGTATATACTTTTCCACGAAATGTCCATTAATTAAGGTTAAGTATGATTTATTTTCTTAAATTTGAAAGTAATGTCTTTAAATAATCACATGATGAGTTTTTCATAAAAAAAGTATGATAGATAAGAGTCGTGTAGTAAGCTGCAACTCGTTAATAGTTACTTATATCATGTTGTTGGTTAGTTTTTTCTTATTATATTCTAATTTTATTGTGTAGCTTTATATAGTTTTTAATCTCTTCTATGTAAAATTAAAACCTTCTATTCCCTAAAATGAGAATGCATTCAAAATCTAAATAATAAGGTTATAGTTAAGATAATTGAACATTAATTATTTTTATATAGTTCTAGAGGGTTTTTGGTTTCAAATATAGTCTTCAATTTTAGGTGTAGTCCTCGGACTCACTCCTCGATTTCAAGCGAGAGTGGAAGAGGATACTCTGATAAAGTATTATGATGTCACAACAAAACACGGATGTTAGAGTGACAATATTAAAGATTGGATTTTTTATCTGAACTTGACTCCTTTTCACTGTATTTATAAGATTTGAACTGCATAAAAGTGTTATCATTGATTATCTGTTGAGCTGATACTATTATATCAGGCTATAATAAGACATATATCGATCAACACTATATATTTTAATTTTTTAGGATGAGTATTTATCTAGATAAAGATGATAAGTATATATTTTTTTTTTATTTTATTACATATTGTTTTGAAATTTAAATTTTTGTATCCTTAATATTAATATCAAATGTATATTTGATTAACTAAAAATATCTTACATATGGCCTATAAAATAATTGTTATAAATATATTTTTTTTATTGTGTATGATCAATTGAATGAATGACAATGTAAAAATACTACATAGTTTTAGTATATTATACTAAATTTTGTCTATAAAAGTATGAAAATTTCTATTCTGAAAACATCTAAACTTTTTTCTGTTATTTGAATTAAGTATTTTATTTCTACAGTCTATGTTTTAAAAAAAAAACATCAATGCTGCCTAAGGCCCATGAGGCAACTGTCGAAGGCCCAAGTCACCTCTAACTCTTGATTTTCTTTTTTTATATTTTTATTAAAATTAATAGGGTACGTTTATAATATTATTTTTAGTTAATTTGAAAAAAAATTATGCAACTTTAAAATATTATACAAATAATTTTGTGGTTTATTTAAGAATATTTATTATTGATCATTTTGAAAGTTATGAGAAAATTATTCTACTTTTATTTTAAAATCTACTAAGTTTGACAGCAAAATAAATGTAGATCTTAAATTTCATAAAGTAATATGATTTATAAAAAAATCATTTTTGTGAAAATGATACAAATCACGTTATACATTCAGTTTTAGTGTTGATTCTTAATTCAGTTTTAGTGTTGATTCTTATTAATTAAATTAATTAATTTTCTTATTGAGATCTTGTCTGAAATTGTTTTTTAATCACATCACAAAACTCATTTTTATTTTTATTTGAGTTCTAATAATTAATTTAGAAATAAATAATTAAAAATGTTATATTAATAAAAAAATTGAGTTTTCAAAGTTGAAAATACTTAATTAAGGAAATATGCTAATAAATCAATGTTCTATCAAAAGATAATTTATAAATACTATCACAGCAATCAAATGATCACTTTAATTAGTGCACTTATTTATTACATGTGTAATAGTACTTTCAAACTCGTAAGCATTATATTTTGATATTTTATTATGTTAAACATAGTAATAACGTTAATTTTAAATTAATAAAATAAAAACTTAAAGACAAATATTAAATTATTTTTGTAAAAGTAAAAGAACTAATTTAGATTATAAAAAAACCTGGAAATGTAATTTAAAAAAATTAAATTAAATAGTGGCAGTTTTGTTATTTCACATAAATTAAGTGACACTTTGGCAGAACATCCATGACCTCCAAGTCTCAACGGTTATTTCGAAGTTTCCAGAAACCCGCGCGCGCCAAATGAAACAAGCGCTTGTTTCCCGTTTTACCCTCCGAACCAGACTCAATTTTCAACCCTACCCCTTTCTGTCTTCTCTTCTTCCCTGAGGTTACACCGAACAGATCCATGGAGCCACCCGTATCGAAACACGGCTCCTTGCGAAATATTCTGGTTCGTCTATTCTCCTTCTCCGTCCTCATCTTCGCCGCGCGATTCGCCATCATCGTCACCGTTCGCGGCGGGTCCTGCGAATCCGCCGATTTCTGCTTCTTCTCCGAAAACCTCAGTTTCTCCTCCCCCTCCCGTTCCTCCGATGCCGGAGATCTGTTTTCCGGCGAGAACTGGCGCCGTTCGGTCGAGCACTATGCCGCCATTTTCCGGGACCTCATTGCCGACGGCTCCCTCTCCCCGAACTCCCGCGCCCTCTGCATCGACACGCCTTCCGGCGAGGACGTCCTCGCGCTGAAAGAGGTCGGCGTCGTCGACTCTGTCGGAATTTTCAAGAAACCGTCGCCGCCGCTGATCCTCCACGGTGACGGCCGCCGGCATCCGTTCTCAGGTGACTCATTCGACTTTGAGTTCTCCGGCAACGGCGGCTTGGAGCGTTCCCCGCGCCCGGCAGAGTTCGCCGCGGAGATCTGCCGCACGCTCCGTCCCGGCGGCTTCGTGGCGGTGCACGCGGCAGTGAGAGACGCCTACAGCTTCGATTCTTTCCTTGAATTGTTTAAATGCTGTGAATTGATCAGAACTCGAAAAATCAATGGTGTTGATTCCTCTCCGGTTCTTGAAATCTTGTTGAAGAAGAAAAAGGAAAACCCTGATTTCGAAATGGAAACTGTAGATAGTGGTAATTTCGTGAATAAGTGCTCTGTTCCTGGGTATAAACGTGAAATAGTTAAAAACGCAGAGGCATTGGTTGAGGTAGAGCCATTGAAACCTTGGATTATATTAAAGAAAAATGTGAAGAACATAAAGTACTTAACTTCTTTTGTTGACATAACCTTTAAGAATAGGTATGTTTATATTGATGTAGGAGCTAGGAGTTATGGTTCTAGCATAGGAAGTTGGTTTAGGAAACAGTATCCAAAGCAGAATAGAACCTTTGAGATTTATGCAATTGAGGCTGATAAATCATTTCATGAAGAGTATAGGGAAAAGAGAGGAGTAACATTGTTGCCTTATGCAGCTTGGGTGAGGAATGAGACATTGTTCTTTGAGATCACCAGAGACCCTAGCAAGCAAGTTATGGTGAAAAGGAGAGCCATGGGGAGGATCAACCCTGTGCAAACCTCCTCTAGCCATATGGGTGACATTGATAAAATTCAGGGTTTTGATTTTGCAGAGTGGCTCAAGAGTGCTGTTACAAAAAGAGATTTTGTGGTGGTGAAGATGGATGTGGAAGGGACTGAGTTTCATCTCATCCCAAGGTTGATTCAGACTGGGGCTATCTGCTTGATTGATGAGCTCTTCCTTGAGTGCCATTACAATAGGTGGCAGAGATGCTGCCCTGGTCAGAGAAGTGCAAAATATCACAAGACCTATTCTGAATGCCTCAATCTGTTTACTTCACTTAGAAGTTATGGAGTTCTAGTACATCAATGGTGGTAATAACTGATATAATATAACCCGCAAGGAACATATTCTTTTTTGTGCTTTTTTAACATTTTGTGTATAGAGATATAGGTATTCTTTTTATTGTTTTCCACAGTGTAGATAGGAAGTTACACAATTAAATTGGTTCTTTCTCATTCATTTCTCTCCATTTTCATGCCTGCTGATGAAGAGTTGAGTTAATGAAAGATTCTGTATATTCTTTGGGACTCAGACATCGGTTTGCAGATGCAAATGCAAACAATTTCTATAATTAGGCAACAATTTTTGAAATATCATGTCTATCGTTTCATTTGAATACGATTCTTAGTATAAGATATAGGCATGATTATAAACCTTTTCACTTTGAGATTAAAATAATAAAAGAAATATTATTCATAAATTAGAACCAATTAATGCATAAGTTAATTAAAAGAAGAATGTTAAGTATGCACATTTTACACTAGAAGTGGATTTTCTTTTCTGGTGACATTAATGCAAGGCTTTACAAACTGGAGTGAAATATGGTATTGCAGCAGCCAATACATATCCTAACTTATGTTTTTCCTCTGATGTATTGTATTTGTAGTACATTATTTAAGTTACATTATAGCTTCCAATTTAAATTCAGGGCCAATATCATCATCCATTGCTAATGAGATTCCACCCATATACATCCGAATGTATAATAGCAGAATGTTAAGAAATCAGTAACAATATTACTGATTTCACTGATGCTTTATTTGGTAGGGTAGAACTCCCTGTACTTCTACTATTTTTTAGGTAAAAAATATGTGGTTCAAACTCTAACTCGATAAAGTAGTTGAAGGCACTGAATACGAGTATGTTAATATAGAAATTCTTAAGTACTACTCACCTTGAGTGTTGAAAGTACCATTTTATTTTAAAATAGATAATCAAGTATTCAACACAAGTCTAAAACACTTTTGGTAAATTGATGGTTCAGTGAAACTTATCTTACTCTCTTTCAGCATAAGTTAGGGATTTATAATATAAATTATCTAAGGTGCTACCTTATCAATCAGATAATTTTAATTTTTATTGATAATTGACAACCAAACTATATATAATTCCTTTCTTCAAAGTTTTTGTGTCCTTACTTTCTTGCCCACAACCCAACATATGGAGGATCATATCTGCTAAGTGCTTTTAATTTTGGTCACATTAAAGTAGATATAAAAATATAACCTAATAAAATTTGTAGTTCTTTTATTTTTTATCAACTTCAGAAAACTAATTATGGTTCAAAATAAATGAGTAAAACTAAAATGATATTTCCTTATTTTTTTCAAGTTATATTTATAGTATAGATTTTTATCTTTATTACATTAATCAACCTTATCAAGGTCTTAATGTAATATTTTTAAAACTTATGGATATATATGTAGTGTAAAAAAGGATGATAATGTAATGTTTTTAAAACAAATGGAATGTTTGTATAAAATTTTAAAAAAGGAAATTTTAATATAATTGAGAAAAAAATCACAGTTTATTAATGTAATTTCCTCAAATAAAATTAGCCAAAGGCAAATAAATTAAAATAGTGTCAATCAACTTGTTGATACAAATTATAACAATTTGTATCTCTTAATTAAATAGTTCAAAATTCACTTCTAGTTAATATATACAAGAATAGAAGGAAAACTTGTATTGGTATATGCCTTTAAAGAATCCAATGGTAAAAATTCTACAATTTATACTTCAAATCTTATATATTATAAATAGATTGATGAATTAATTGTACTCTTAAAAACATTCTTAATGGGAAAGATGACAAAGATATTTTTATGATTGTGTTTGGTGGACACAAACTAAGTTATGAAAGGAAACCATTAATTAGCTTTTTATTTTGATTCTCTCTCTATATCTCATCCATTCATGATCACAATTCTCTCCCAAATAGGTTCTCATAAAATTCCTATGCTTTTCACTCTTTCATCCCTTCAAAGTCTCTTAACCACTCTCATGAAGCTCCATCCATGGAGGTAGGCCAGGAAAACCTCATTCGCAGTGCCTTACAAGTTGGAACCAATGAAGATACCTCGTTTGGAAGGTCTTTCATATGCCATAGCACAGTTAATCAAATCAACTCCAAGGGAATCTGGTTTGGAGATGACCCACTTGCATATTCTCTCCCCATTTTCTTGCTCCAACTTTTTCTCATGTTCATCTTCACCCATGCTTTTTACATTATTCTCAAGCCATTTGGTCAACCGTCTTTTGTTTCTCAAATTCTTGTAAGCTTTAATTCCTAATGCTCAAATTCTATTGCTATATTGTGATTCATGTAAATAGTTGCATTCAAATTTGTTAAGAAAAATGAAAACTCATTACACAATGTTCTTAAAGAGATGTTATGTTAAATATTGTTAATTTCATTGACGAAATCCATTTGACCGATTGATTGATGTGTTTGCATTTGATCAATGGTGTACCTTGTGATGAGAGACGTATGCAAATTATGGATTGTGGGGGGCAAATCTTCTCACAAGATTTCTTATTTTATTTGTTAATATTTGAAGAAAAATGTTCTTGTCAAAATTTATATCTTTCTTATTATAGTTGTGGGCAAAATTTAAACATACTTTATTGTTTAAACTTAATTATTTTATATTTTTTATAAAACATTGTGCTATTTTATTTTTGTTAAAATATTATAAATTATTGTTTATTATCACTTAGAAAAAAAAATCCACTGTTGTTTGTGATATAGTTGATATTAAATTTTTGACTAAGTAATATTTCCCAAATAATTTTATTTCCAAGTCATTGTCTGGTCGTTAAATAATGTTGGGTACTGTAGTTATTGAAATAATTCTACCAATTTGTAACCTGTGTAAAGAGAGTATATATATACCATAACTACTCAATAAGACTACATGTGAATGTGTAGAATGAGATGCATTTCAATTAAGAAATTGTTTCTTTGCATGAATATCTTTTATATTAGGAATCAAAGTTGCTGTTATGACTTCCATTGATTATATTGTAAAGAGATTATATATATACATATGGATATCTTCTATATCATGAAATCAACTTTTGGATTGAATATATTGTAAAGAGACTAAGTGAATTTATTAACAAACACATTGTTTTTTTACTTGTTTATGGTTTGTTGAAACCAAGAAACTAAATGTATGTCTGATTCACTTCTTGAATGTTTTTTTGTTAACCAGGGTGGTGTGACTTTAGGTCCTTCTGTTCTTGGACACAGTACAACATTTGTTGAGAAGGTTTTTCCAGGAAAAGAGAGAAGTGTGCTTGATACCATGACTTTTTTTGGATTTATGTTATTCATCTTCTTAAGTGGGGTAAAGATAGATCCAACCATAACTTTTAGATCAGGTAGAAAGACTTGTGCCTTAGGAATCTTAGGCTACTTTGTTCCTTACATTCTTGACAAAGTGGTTCTCTATATCCTCACCCGTTCCACATCATTTGACAATGATATTTCTAAGATGCTCCCTATTGTCATAGAAGTTCAATGCATTGCAGCCTTTCCTGTAATTACTCGCTTTCTTTCTGAACTTGAGATCCTCAATTCAGAGATTGGGAGGTTGGCTACTTCTTCTTCATTAGTATCTGAGGCTTGCTTCATCTTAAACATGACAGTAACATTTTTTATAAAATTATCTCTAACAAAGTCAATAGTAGTATCTATTGGATCTTTCTTCTCCTCAGTTCTGCTACTTTTGTTCGTCATCTTTGTAGTTCACCCAGCTGCATTATGGGCAATTCAGCAGTCACCAGAAGGAAAATCTGTCCAAGAAATTTATATTTGGGGAGTCCTTCTAACATTAATGCTTTGTGGACTCCTAGGTGAAATCATTGGCATAAATGCAATTGTTGTGTCTTTCTTTATAGGGCTAGCTATACCTGATGGTCCACCCTTGGGAGCAGCACTTGTAGATAAGCTTGATTGCTTTGTTTCTGTAGTGTGCTTACCTATGCTTTTTATCATAGTTGGATTAAGGACAGATGTGTTTGCCATAAAGACCACGAAGAACATGCTTGGAATTCAATTAATTATTTGCACTACTTTTTGTGGGAAAATGTTAGGGGCCTTGTTGCCTCTCCTTTACCTTAGGATGCCAATTCGAGATGCCTTTGCTCTTGGTTTCATAATGAACATCAAAGGCACAGTTGAAATGGCCTTGTTGATCAGCTTGAAATTGAAAGAAGTAAGTAAAAGTTTTAATTCAAATGCACGTTACAATTTATAAAGCTTTTGGTTTTGTGAGCTTAACTAAAAGTTACCCTTCTATGTTTTTATGCAGATGATGAATGATGAATGCTTTACAGTTATGGTTCTAAATTTGTTGTTTGTAACCGGGATTGTGTCCCCTATTGTGAAAACTCTATATGATCCATCTAGGAGGTTTCTTGCTTACAAAAGGAGGACAATTATGCATCACAACAGTGATGAACAATTGCGCATACTAGCTTGTGTTCATAGTCAAGAAAATGTTTTGGCTATTTTAAACCTCCTTTCAGCTTCCAATTCCATTAAAACAAGCCCTATTGATTTGGTTGTGCTCCAACTTATTAAGCTTGTGGGACGATCTTCCTCTGTTCTTGTTCCACATGTGCCGTGTAAAAATTTCAGTCAACATCCTACTCTAACTGAAAAGATTTTTAACTCATTCAACAAGTTTGAAGATGCATACAAGGGCAAGGTCACAATACATTGCTACAAAGGCATTTCTCCCTATGCTACAATGCACAATGATGTGTGCTACTTAGCACTTGAAAAGAGAACAACCTTTATTATATTACCATTTCATAAGAGGTGGATATTTGGAAGGACAACGGAGTCATCTTTTCCTTTTCAGCAACTAAACAAGAATGTTTTAGATAAAGCTCCTTGCTCAGTTGGTGTCCTTATTGATCGTGGCAATCAGAAGATGTTTTGGTGTGGCCACTCAAAGGAATCAATATATCAAGTGGCTATGCTTTTCTTTGGGGGTGCAGATGATCGAGAAGCACTTTCATATACAAGGCGTATGTTGGATCAACCTTATGTCCACATTACACTCTTTCATTTTTCATCTTCAAGTGAGATTGTTGGAGGAACGGAAAGAAGCAAATTGCTTGACACACAAATCTTAAGTGAATTTAGGCTTAAGGCCTTCCGAAATGAGAGAGTTTCTTTTAAAGATGAGATGATAGTGAATGGAAGAGATGTACTTTCAGTTATTGAATACATGGAGAGTTCTTATGACCTTGTCATAGTTGGGAGGAAGCATGCTGATTCAAAAGTAATGTCAGAACTTAGCAAATGGAAGCATGGGGAGTTGGGAGTTGTTGGAGAGATTCTTGTCTCTTTAAATATTGGACCCCAAACATCTGTTTTAGTGGTGCAACAGCAAACCAGATTTTGGGGATCACGTGATCCAGAGGAGTCCACACATTTAAGAAAAGTATAAATGTAGCAAAATTTAGGATTTGACAGAAAGAACTATGTATAGACCTTATGTACCTTTGATATAATCATGTACTCCCTGATGTACTTCCAAATTCAATTTTACTCTCCGTTTTGTATTTCTCTTTTGTAGAGTTTCTGTTCATTCTTAAATGACTTAAGTCATGGTCATCAATGTTTGATATGTATTTTTTTTAATTTGTATTATAAAACTATTTGATTTAGAAGTTGCTGTTAAAAAATTCCACTGTCCCAGGCAACAACCTGCACACATATAACACAAATGACAAACAACATTGTCACTGCTGCACTCAGTTGGAATTGGGGTGCACAACCATCACTTGTTCTCTGAATCCCAAACCTTATACTACAAATAGGTTCTTAATTCAATTTCTGTGAATCAAGATTGCTTTGATATTCTAAAGTATACTTTACAATTCTATGATCAGCCGCTAAGCTATGTGTCCAAATTTCATATTGAAGACTTGTACCTCAATCCCTATTTGACCACCTATACAACATATAGTCTGCCTATAGCCTAAACACATGTTTGCAACTATATCTAAAGTATCTCCACCAAATAAGACAATGTTAACCTATTACAGCTTCCATAACCATAACGTTGCATTGTCTGTAAATGTTAAATAATAACGTGAACTGCTTAAAATGTGTTAGCCTACCTAGCTATTGACTAGGCCATATTATACCAACTTCTACACCTTTGTTGAGATATTATAGATTCAAATCTAGCCAGATAACTACTATACCTTAGTGTGAGACCTAAGTTATATTCCAAGCTGGTATGTTATCCATGTCTTTAATCTTGCATCTTCTACTATACTATGATTGTTGTTTGACACTAAACTCTCCCGAGCAGATTGCCATATGCTATAATTCTGGTTGGAGTCATTCAACTGCTTCAGACAAACTGTTAAGTATATAAGTGTGAGTCTAAGTTTCATATTATGTAGAAATAAGAAAGTTGATCAACATATAAGATGGAAAATCCACAAACCTAATTTTTTAAGGTTTTGAGTAAATGGCTCGGAGCCTCAGGATTACTATTAAGGAAGATGTGAGCATACCGAAAAAGAAAATATGAAGGAGAATGCAACAAGAGTGGCTCAAATTTTTGGCTTGCATATCATAGGAGCTGCAGAGTATCAGTCCAGTTTTGCATCTATTTATGTGGTGGGGATAACAGGACTAATGACTGCAGTAGAGAACCTGCATCAATCTGCTGCTTTTCAAAAGTGGGGCTTGGCGGCAGAGCTAACATATTTGGCCCTCAAAGAAGACTCCTTAGTACCATACAGTTTGTAGATCTCAAGAGTATCATAGAGTGATGATGCTACTTTTGGACTTAGAGCTATGCAGCTACTGTATTCTATTTGGAGATAGTGATATCAAATGATTCTGACCTTTATCAGTTACTAGCAATGTTCTGTTACGGGGCTTGTGACTTTGGTTTGGATTTTCTCTGGGCAAAGGACCTCTCTCTTGGATTACAAGACTGATAAGGTTCTTCCCTAGATAGTTTTTTTGTGCATCAGTTCACGGTCTTAAATTGCTTCATGGATAATCTAATATAGGGATTTGAAATAGAGATATATAGGGTGTTTCAGGATTTGTAAGCTTGTTTGTAGGAATCTTCTCTGTAAAAAAACACCGTAAAATCTCAGCTTTATAATAAGTGTACATGGGTTAAAACATTCCTTTATACTTCTTATTTATTTTATTCTTTCTATTAATAATAAAAAAAAAAACCACAACACCAATGCTCCAAAAGTATTACAAGTCGGTTTGCTCCGTATCGTTTACACTAATATTTCCCAATGTTATATCTATATATTTGGTTATGCAATTGGTTTCATTCGAATGATAATTCCACATGAAGGTGCATTTGCTAGATTGATTATATTATTTTTACATGATCATTTTTGTGATTGTATGTGGTTTTTAACCTTCATAAGGGAAAAGTGGAATTCATCTATGAAAATGATTGTCGTTTATATTTACTCCATCCATAATTGGTGTGCTTATCAATGGCCTAAAAATATAAATCCTTAAATCCAGTGCATAACTATTCTAAATTCATATAATTTTAAGTTTATTTCACAGGATTTATCTCAAATTCTAATCTATAATTTTAGATATTAAGTCCAAGTCATTTGATTAGATTTGGATTGAATATAAATTATATAACTTTTTGTGTTTTAAAAATCTAAAATCGATTTGATTCTGAATTAGTTAAGTTATACAAATTTACATCATACTAGATTTAAATAAGACATGAGATTGAGTTCAATATAAGGTTAGAATGAGTGGAAACTAAGATAAGTTGAATAGGATCATACCAAAGTTAAGTTAAGGTAGTTCAAATTCAAGTTAGTTTGAGAAAGTTAGGGTCATATCAAAGTTAAGTTAAGGTAGCTCAAATTCAAGTTAGTTTGAGAAAGTTAAACCCAAGTTCGACAAGACAGGATCGTGTCAAGTCTCAAGCTAGGCTAAGTTAGATTTAAGTCTGTCTGTGCTAGCTCAAAGGTTAAGTCAAACTAAAACCATGTCAAGTTAATCGGGTTGAGCTAATGTCAAGTTACGTTAGGTCGCACTCATGTTAGGTTGAGTCAAGTAGAGCCCATATTGGGCTAAGTTAGTGAGATTTAGGTTGGGATAAGTTACCTTAAGCCCAAATTAGACTCAGTAGACCCGGATCCGTGTTAGGTGAAGTCAGCTCAGGCCTAAGTGAGGCTAAGTCCGATATAACCTAGGTTAAGTTTGGACCAAGTTAGGAAAGGTTGGGTTAGGTCAAATTCATACAAATTCGGGTTAGGTCGAACCTTACCCAAGTTTGACCTATATTGAGTTAAGGCTGAGTTGAGTTGGACAAATATTAGATTGAATTGAATTGGGTGCCTAGGTCAAGCTAGGATTGAGTTGAGTCAAATCTAAGTTATCTTGGGTCATGTCGGGCTTAACCCAAGTGAATGGGTCAGATCAAGCTGAACCCACATCAAACTTCGTCTAAGTTGAGTCTAAGTTGAAACAATTCACATTTAAATTTAAATGTAATTTAAAAGATTATACAAACTAAACTTAATAATTTAAATTGAATTAAAAATCCATTTTAATTTGATTTAGTTAAAATGAATGTGCATTTTAAATTTAATCTATTTTATTAGATTTAGATTGAATTTTAAAAACTCCAATGCACGATCATCCTGTAGGTGTACTCATGTTAAAAGGGAAATTTATTTTTTACAAAAATACGTTACCTAAGTCAATACTGAGAATGCTATATTCAAATTTTAGTTGAAAATTTTTTAGCAAAGTTTACACAAATTCATGTAAATTTGGATAGTTTTATTCTAGATTTGACAAGAACACATAAATTTGAATTTATTCAAATTATAGATTTTTTTACATTACAATAATTGTTTTAATTTTTTTGTTTTATATTTTAAACATTCTTAATTTTTTTCTAAGTCAATATATTTCCTAGATGATATTGATATTACCACAACATACACGACCTGAATAACAAAAGATACCTCATCACAAAAAAATACTTTTTGATAAATAAAAAAATTACGTTGTTTTATTTAAAGAAAAAAAGTAAAATCAAATTAAAAACATTGAAAATAATTAGATAAAATTTAAAAGAAATCACAATAATAAGATAAAAACAACTATTAAACCAATAAAAATTATATAAAACGACATTGTCTCCTGTGTTCAGCATTTTAAGGAGACTAATAAAAAATGTATTTTTTAACATTTTAAAATTTCATCGTAAACTATAATATGAAATATTAGAAAAGGTGAAGTTTAAAAAAATCTATATCATGCTGTACGTACTTTTAGAATATACAGTTCATCTTATATTATCCGATTATTTTATATTCTTACAAATATCATATATACATACATACCAGGTCTTGAACATGAAGCTACATACACTTGAAGTTACATCGATGGGTCATTATTCTTCTCCATGTTGACTATAGGACCAAAAATCCTAAATTATAGGAACATATCTAAAATGGTACCTCATCTCGTACCAATAATTAAGGAATTTTTATCGGATAACGGTCAGTTAGATTGATACTTTTCAACCATTAAGCTTTTAACTTCCTCATTCATCCATTACTAAACTATCATTTGAGTCTTCTCTTTCACATTCTTTGAAGTTTATTTCGTTGTTCCTAACCTTGGTATAGGTTTTTGGCTATTGTCTTGGTTCTTAATTTTGTTGATATGGACCATGAAATTTCACATGTATTCAGTTCTTCTGGAATGATTGGAAATGATAAATTATTATGTCAATATGCTGTAAAACACCCGGGTAGCGGTGTTTGGTATGGAGATAATCCCTTTCATCACAGCACGTCTACAATACTAATGCAAATCATTATTATGTACGTTGCTGGCAGAATCACTTATTTCTTATTGAGGCCTTGTCATCAAACCCTTATCATTTCACAAATTGTGGTAAGCTTTCATCACTATTAGTTGTTTCATTACTTTAAGTTACAATTATCAATTGATAATCAATAGGGAATTCAAGAACAATCAATGTTTTGATGTAAAAGAATTCATGTTGGTTAGTTACTTAAAGTATAGAAACATTCATAGTCATGCAATCATTTGAAATAATTGTAGAAAAATCATGTTTTCTGAATTTTATTCATGACTTTTTCATTGGCATAATACTGAATGAACTATGATCTTGTGTTCCTTTTTGATTGGTTTGGTCAGGCTGGAATCATACTGGGTCCAATATTTCTAGGTCGGCACAAGCCAAGTCATGATATGATATTTCCAGTTGAAAGTGAACTGACACTGACAACATTTGCTGAATTTGGCATGATTATCCATTTCTTTAAGATGGGGGTGCAAATCGATCCCAGGCAAATCTTGAAGATTGAAAAGCAAGCAGTGGTAATTGGTTTAGCTGGTCACGTGTCTTCTTTAGTACTTAGTGGTGTAATTTCCAATATTGTTGGATCAATCTACCCTGAGGGAACTAAAGACCCTAGTGTTCACGTTTTGGTGATATCATCTTCTCCCACTACATTTCCTGTTATCAGTGCCTTTCTAACTGATATGAATATAATCAATTCAGAGGTTGGACGCATAGCTGTATCCACTTCCATGGTTAGTGATTCATTCATGTGGATATTGTATTTTGTGGTAATCAATACTGCTAAAGCATTTGTACACGAAACATATAAACCTATTTTAGAAATACTTGTGTCAATCTGTTATTTCGCCTTTTTATTCTTCTTTCTGAGACCACTGGTTATATGGATCTCCAACCGTAATCCACGAGGAAAACCTATGAGAGAAGGGCACTTTTTGTCAATCATTTGTATACTTTTGTTTGTTGGATTGTCTGCAAGTATTACAGGACAACCTCCTTTCGTTGTTGCCTTTTGTTTTGGGTTGATCTTACCAGATGGTCCTCCTTTAGGGACTGTTCTCACAGAAAGGCTTGACACTGTTGGTTCTACTTTGATGGTTCCATCTTATTGCACTATTGTTGGCCTTAAAACCATTCCTTGTTCATTAGCAGAAACCAAGACAATGACCGTTGAGGTTATCTTAATTGCAATGTATGTAGGGAAGTTTGTGGGCACCATTGTACCCTCACTTCACTTCAAAATTGAATTTTGGGACTCTTTTGCATTGTCTCTAATCATGTGCTGCAAAGGCCTCATGGATCTCTGCTTCCTCAACTTCCTATTGAATGTTAAGGTATGTCACCATTTTTTCATTCCAATACGTGCATGTTCTTGGCCTTATACGTGTATGAACAGGCAATAGAAGAGGTGCCTTTCACCCTTGCTATATTCACCATGGTGGCGGTAACTGGTTCTGCAACTCTATTTATTTATCACATGTATGATCCTTCAAAAAAGTATAGATCACAGATTAAGAAGACAATTAGGAATGCACAGCAGGAACCGGATCTCAAAATCCTTGCATGTATCCATAATGAAGAAAATGTGTATCCAATCATCAACCTTTTGCAAGCCTCAAACCCTACAGAGGCTACACCCCTCTCGGTCTTTGTCCTTCACCTTGTGGAGCTTTCAGGCACTGCAATTCCCACTCTCACAAGTGCTAACAAGTCATCTCATCGCATATACAACGTCTTTGAGCAGTTTCAAATGCACAACAACGGGTGTGTGTGGCTGAATTTCTTCACAGCAAATACCCTAAGTGTAGGCATGGCAGATGATGTATGCAGCATTGCAATGGAGTCCATGTCCAACATTGTGATCATGCCATTTCATAAGCAATGGTCCAGCAACGGAAACATTGAGTACTCACATGCTTCAATTAGGACACTAAACCAAAATGTTCTAAACAAAGCTCCTTGTTCTGTTGGCATCTTAGTGGACCGGAGTCAAATCAGTGAAAAACTATTAGTGGTACATGGGAAGTTGATTTGTGAAATTGCCATGATCTACTTGGGTGGAGCTGATGACCAAGAGGCATTGTCTTATAGTTTACGTATAGCTCAGCATCCAAATGTGAGACTAACAGTGTTTTGGGTTAGGGTTAAAATGCAGGGAAAGCAAAGGAAAACAAAGAACCCTTACATTGACTTGATGGAGAATACACGTTATAGTAGTTTGCATGAAGGCAAAGTAACCTTCAAGGAAGAGGCTGTGGAAGATGGGGTAGAAACAACAAAAGTTATTCGAAGGATAGAGGCAAACTTTTGTTTAGTGATAGTTGGTAAGGATCATGTGAAAGACTCTCCATGTACACTAGGGTTGACAGAATGGTGTGAACTTCCCGAGCTTGGTCCTCTTGGAAACCTCTTAGCCACATCAGATTTTACATGTTCAGTTTTGGTGGTACAAGAACAACCAAGGTGGTTCTAAAAATGTGAATAAACTTTAGAACTTATTTGTCATATAGATTAATGTATGTTGAAATTTGTAAAGTCTTTGCGATGATGGTTTGCATGCATTTTGCTAGGTACTTGATATGTTTGAAAACTTTAGAAACTCCTTTCACACCATAGGATAAAAATACAAGAGATATCCTTGAGTTTGTTTCAAGAGGGAAAAAGAGATTAAACCAGAAAAAAGATATAAAATACAACTTAGACTTCTAAAACACCAAACCAAGCCTTAAGAACAAATAAAAGCATGTGTTTCCGTATCAGTAGCATGTGTTCCCGTAAGTCAGGAATGTTAACATTGCTGTATTGAATCATGGCCAGCAATAGTCGAGGGGATATTAAGACTGGTAAGTTAGTAATTAGCACAACATATCTAAGTGTAAAAGAAGCTTATTAGGTGGATATTACATTATGTAAGGGTGAGAACTTGAAGGTGACTCCTTTGTTCTTATTTTCTATTTTTATCCCTCCATATAACTTTTACATATTATATACATTTCACTCTTGAGGAATTTAAACAATTTTTAAAATAAATAAATAATAATAATAATAAATAAAATTCAAGACAATGTTGTTCTCATAATTCAAATTTTAAAAACTCGTTATAATAAAATAACTAATATTTTAATAAAGTTTTTAATAACAACACAAAATAATGGAAAAAAACTGAATGATATATTTCTATAAACAAGTGTAAAATATGAATATTATATATATATATATATATATATATATATATATATATATATATATATATATATATATAAAAAAAAAAATAAA
>Ga0099824_1004005_pt1 | contig 21318 bp, 16 predicted proteins | sample SiratrowhiteBW_FD_76837 | JGI IMG/M metagenome (GOLD analysis project Ga0099824, IMG submission 76837) | Root nodule microbial communities of legume samples collected from California, USA - Siratro white BW | ecosystem: Host-associated > Plants > Roots > Nodule | place: USA: California... | reverse complement strand
ATTATTATTATTGTCATAATTAATATTACTATTAATAATGAGAATAATAGTTATTATTATTATTATTTTAATTATTATTATTATTTGTTAATAAATTTATTATCGTTAGTAAAATTTTAAGTAACAGATATAAATTCGATAGTAATTATCCATCAATAAATTTAAAAATTATTATCACGAGGATATCATGTGAGTAGTCTTCAACTTTTATGATGCAATTACCAATAATATTTATTGTTTGACATTATTACCATTGTTTTCGTTAAACTTTTTAGGAAGTCTTTTTTTTTCTAATTTCATTTTAACATGTTCTTTAATTAGAAGCATTATTACCATAAATTTTATTTTTAAAGTAAAGTAAATTTTATTAATTAATGAGATTAAAATAAAGTAAATTTTATTATTAATTAATGAAAAATTAGGCAAAGAGGTACATATTAATTTTTTTATCTATTAAATAAATAGTTAAATAAATATTGAAAAAAAACTTTTAATAATTATTAAATATCACCTAATAAAAAAACTTTAAATACAATTATTTATATCCTGTAAATAAATAATACTAGAAAGTTGATATACGTTAGGTATATTAAAAATTTGAGAAATAGAATGAAATAGAAAATTCCAGAAAATTTGATAAATTAGCAAGAAGGAACTTAGAGTACATCATGCCCTATTCTTTCAATCGTTTTGCTTTTTAACCAAATTTCTTGCCACGTGTCTTCTTCCTTTGTCCTTCTGCCCAGTAATGTGTTTGTATAAAAAATATTTGTTGGTAAAGAAAAGAAAATACCGTAATCTTAAAGTGTAACTATATTTCTATTTATGGAACTATAATTATTACATAATATAAGTGGTAGTGTTGTTATTGTCTCTTTCCATACATGCATAGGTTTTGCAGAGAATTTTAGCATCAGACAGATACATGGGTGCTGCAACTTCCTTCAACCCATTCCACACTCTCACCACCGTCCTTACTCTCCTCACTCCTTTCATCCTCGGCGACGACACCGCCGCCACGTCATCACCGTCTAACCTCTCCCTAGACCACTCCGAACCCTTCAAGTCTAGCGCCGGCCTCCTCGTCGGCGCTTTGACCACCACCTTCTCCCTCACCTTCTTCTTGCTCCTCTACCTTAAGCACTGCTTGGACGCCAGAACCTTCGCCAACTCCCAGCCCTCGCACGTGCGCAAAAACTCCGGCGTCGACCATGGCCTTCTGGACTTGTTACCGGTTTTTCGGTTTGGGTCGTTGAAGGGGCAGCACGGTGCCGAATGCGTCGTTTGTCTCGCGGTGTTCGAGGACTCCGAGGTTGTGAGGTTGTTGCCCAAGTGCAGGCACGTGTTCCACGTGGAGTGCGTGGATGCGTGGCTCCACGCGCACTCCACGTGCCCGCTCTGTCGCTACAAGGTTGAACCCGACGACGTCGTTGTTCACGTGGAGGAAGACGCGATAGCGAACTCTTTGGAGCGGGAATCGGACAGACGGGGCCAAAACGACGCCGCGTTGCGAGGGGAGAACGAGAACGCTGGAACGGCGTCGTTGGACAGCGCGGAACGCGGTTTGGAGCGCCGTTTTGTTGGGGTCCAGCAGCGGCTGAGCGATTTTGAGGCGCGTGATGCGTTGTGCTTGACTTCGGACACGGTCACGTGGGAGGCACGTGGAGAGGGAGTAAGAAGGTGTCAAAGCTGTGGTAATGTTCTTGGTGAGGTTGATAGAGAGATCAACTTGAGAAGAACAAGGAGTTGTCAAGATTTATTAGGTTTCACTCAACTTTGTTAGATAATTTTTGAAATAATAATATTTTAATAATTCTATGCGTTAATACCAATATTGTATTATAAAGTATTAGCATGTTAGTTGCTTTTATTTTCTTTCCTTTTTCTTCTTTCTTTCTCACTTTTCTTTCATTTCTCTTCTTTTTCATTTAATTAATAAAAGATATGTTATTCTTATCTTATTTTTTATTTTTTATTTTTTTTAAACAAGTAATATTTATATTACATTAAATGTAATATTATCTTCTTATCTTCTTATTTTTTTATCAATCAAAAAATTATTTTTAACCGTATGTATGTATATATATATATAATAATTAGTTAATTGTTTTCTATTTTCATTAATATTATTATTTTATTTTTAAATAATCATATATATTTTTTTATATTCATAATATAATTATATTATTATTATTATTTTATTTATTGTAATTATTATTATTTTTGTTTTATTTAGTCACAATATTTTTCTTTTAAAACTACTTGATTTAGTTTCTAATGTTCAAATCTTATCTAAACACAAAATATTTTTAAAATGAGAATTTTTAATATGAATTAAAACTTAAGTTTTTTTAATTCTTTTTTTTAGATAAAAATAAAAATAATTAATACATTTATTTCAAAACATGACAACACACAATGATAACACATGTAAAAGTCAAAGACAAATAATGAAGATGAAGGATAGGGAAACAAAAAAAAAGAGGCAGAAATGATATGGTTGGTGTAAAGAAGAAAAAACATTATAAGAATGTTTAAATTTATTTATATAGAGTTAGAGTTAAGATGTGATAAATGCTAGGGTTGATATGAAAAAGACTCACATGTTTATATTTTTTTTTATTTCATATTAATATTGAGATGCAATAAAGGTGAATGTTAGAGATAAATAGGAATTTTTTTAGGAGACTCACACAGTTTCCAACATTATTTCTCCACATAGCACTCTTCCAACATTATTTCCCAAACTAACACCTTTTATTATACAAGTGGAGAGAGAACAAAATTAAACTAACTAAAATTAAAAATAAATTGATTTAAAGATAATATAAAATATTAAAATTTTATAAATTCTTATTGTTATTGATAAAATAAAAATTTGAAATGAAACTTATTGTCAAAGATAAAAATGCTTTCATACATGCTTATTGTATAAATGCTTATTGTTAAAGATATCTTTAATACAAAAAAAAAATGAAATAAAATACCCAACAATTTTATTTCATTTTTTTATTAAAGATATTTTTTAACTGAGATACAAAATTTAATTCTAATGCCAACATTATAATTTATTATAATTATTTCATCCAATTTTAATTTTAATATAAAATTTATTATAATTCTTTCATCCAATTTTAATTTTAATATAAAATACAGTTACAAAATTCTTGTAATTTATTCTCATTATAATTAATGGCTTCAAAATATCTATAAATAGATTTTTTTTTATCTTTGTATGTTTATTATCACAACTTTATTTCATATCAATTTAATAAAAAAAATGATTTTTCACTTACATATTTTTTTTATTTATCTCCTTCTCTCATATAAATTAAAAATAAATCCTTTCAAACTCTAATTGTATTTTTAATTAAGTTTTGACTGAAAAAAATACTTTTACCTATTTTTAAATCTATAAATTACACTACTTATATTTTATATTATCTTTAAATCAATTTATTTTTAATTCTAGTTAGTTTAATTTTTTTTCTCTTTCCACTTGTATAGGGAACTAGTTTGGGAAATAATGTTGGAAGAGTGCTATGTGGGAAATAATGTTGAAAACTGTGTCAGTCTGGTAAAAAATTCTGTAAATGACAAAGATAAACTGAAGAAAAAAAGATTCAACATTAAATGAAAAGAAAGAGAGAGGACAGAAACAAGGGGATGGAGAAAGAGGAAAGAGGAGAGAAATAAAGGAGAGAGAATGAGAATAAGTGACTCTAGTACATCACAATAAAATATAATTCTTTTTACACATAGGAGTGTCAAATGAATGTATTGAGATATAGGAGTGTCAAAATATCATTACTTTAATTTTTGTCATTGAAAGATGAGTAATGATATCTTAATACTCCTATGTGTCAATCCATTTATTTGACACTCTTATGTGTACAACAAAATAATATTTGATTGTGAGGTGTCCATTTACTCTTATTCTCCCTCCTCTCTTGTCTTTCTCTCTCTTCTTTCTCCTATCTCTTTCTTTTTATTTAATGAAAAATATGTTATTCTTATCTTCTTCTTTTTTTATTATTTTATTTTATTTTATTTTTTAAAAAAGTAATGTTTACATTACATTAAATACAATATTATCTGCTTATCTTTTTCTTTTTTTATCAATTAGATTTTTATTTTTAACAATATATAATAATTAGTTAATTATTTTTTATTTTTATTATTATTTTATTTTTTAAATGATTATATATAATTTTTTATATTCATAAATATGTTTTATTCATAATATCAATATATTATTATTATTATTTTATTTAGTCACAAATTTTTTTTAAAACCACTTTGGTTTCTAACATTGAAATCTTGTATAAAAATACTTTTAAAATAAAAATTTAATAATATGAATTAAAACTTAAGTTTTCTAATTCTTATTTTAAGATGAAAATAAAATAATTAGTATATTTATTTCAAAATATGATAACACATTGACAAACAATATATGTGAAAGTCAAAGATAAATAATGAAGGTGAACAACAGAAAAAAAAAAAAAGCAAAAATATTATGATTGATGTAAAGATAAAAAAAACATTACAAGAATGTTTGAATTTATTTGTCTAAATTTATTTGATGAAAATTTTGCTCTCCTTTATCCATGGTTATGTTAAAGAGTAGTAGATGATATTCAAGATCCAAGTCCTATTAACATAACCCTCAATGCATTAATCCCATAAGTCGATAAGGTAATGCATGCAAAGGAATTTCGACCAATTATCTCATGCAATATCATCTTTAACCTAGTCATATTGTATAACAAATAAACTAAAAGAGTCTCCCCTTCTAAAGGTGAAAGAGATACTAACACTTTGTTTCGATGGATTCAAGATACAAGTATTTAAAAAATTAAGTCGTTTGAATAAAAAAAATTAAGAATGTTTGTGAGTGATAATATATATGTTATTAAAATTTTAATTTTTTTAATTAATAAAATTTTAAAATTACAAATGTATCTTTATAGTTAAAAATAATTGAAAATAAAATATAATTAATTTAATTTAGAGTTAAGCAGATAATTATAAAATATGACACTAACATCAACCTACATAACTTAATAAAAAAACGTTAAAAACTCAAACCAGTGGAACCAGAAAAACGCAATGTGCAAAATGGAAAAATAGAGTTGTAATCGATTAAGCAACAAGAATAATCGATTATGTGACGAAAAAGCATTGATAATTAATCATGTAGAAGCGATAATCAATTATGTGAAAAAAAAAACACTAATGATTAATTATCAGTATATACTAATCGATTATGCTAGCGAAAATGAAGTGAAAGTGATTTTTTTTATAAATTAATATTATCTTATTTATATGTTATTTTTTAGAAAATTTCTTATATGATTTTTATAAAATCTTATTCTTAATTACTTATAAAATAATTTTATTTAATAATTTTTTTCTAAATGTATTTATGATGTCCCAAACATATTTTTAAAATTTTTAGATGTTTATATATTATATATATATATATATATATATATATATATATATATATATATATATATATATATATATATATATATATTATTTAAAACAGTATACATAAAAATTAAAAGTGATTAAAATAATATATAGATATATATAATAAATGAGTATAAGAATTAAAAGATAAACTATGGAAATTTAATAAGTAATTAAACTAAAACTTGTTAAATGAATTATGATTGAGCATCAGGATTGCATTCGTCGCCAAATAATTATGTATACATGTTAGAGACATATTCCAGCATGTACTAAAGATGCATGTAATTGAGTCATGTAAGTTGTTAGCTTATTATAAGGAAATTTGTTTAAGTAGATTTATTTTTATACATTTCCATTAATTATAGTACTTTGTAATTTCTTTTATAATTTTAATTAATTAATTGAATAGTGGTATGAAAGGATAAAAACAAAATTACAAGAAAATGAATAATTCATATTCTGATAGGCATGATGATATATTTAGTAAGAATTAAAGTCGTTATTAGTGAAAGTTAATAACTATTGAACATTAAATGTTACTTATGTGATGTTTGGATTAAAAATGGATTTGAGATGTAAATAATATTTGATTGTTTGAATTAAAAGAAAGATAATAAAATTTTAAAGAAATATTATAAATAATATGGTAAATATGATTGATATTTTATTTTTTTTAATTGATAATATTGTAAGATTATAAACTTATCTTTCTAGTTAAAAATAATTAAAAATGAAATATGATTAAATTGGTTGGTGTGATTGATGGATTGTTATTTTAGTTTATGGAATTATAAGATTACCAATTATTTTAAAATAAAAATTAAAATTTGTATCTCTCATGTTTCTATCACAATTAGATAATCTGAGCTACATTCCTCTTAAAGTATAATTTTAAACATTCATAATTATAAGCGTTTTGTAATAGATTAGTACAATCCATTACTCCTTCAAAAACACAAATAATATCACAAACCTATAATTAATTACCCCTTCAAAAGCACACATCATTGAAGTTATCGTCATCGAGGTATAGTGGAAGTTACAGTCACTGGAGTGGTCTTCGACACCTATGGCTTCCTCCACATCGTAACAACACCACGAAACCACCCATTCACCTTCAGGACCACCATCGTGAGAATTTGCATAGTAAAAATGGAAGCACTTGTGTCATTCCACACCATTTTATATAACTTTCATCTCTATTCTATGTACAACAGATGAATAGCCACTCTCTTACAAATCTGATCATCCCCTTCTTTACACATCTTCAAATCCAAATACGGGGCCTCTCCCAAATTTATATGGCCAAACAGTATATCACTCTTAATAAACATAACATAAACGAGAACTAATGTAAAATTTAGAAGATCTTACAAAATTTTATCTATAAAAAAACCTACTTCAAATGAAATTAAGAAGATATATGAATTTTAAGATAATTCAAATTTAACCTTATCAAGAATAAATTGTGACTATTAATTCTCGAACTGAATAGTGATCACCCTAATATGATTTCATCAGCATTGAACTTTGTTTTATTGGAGTAATAAAGTTTGATTTAATTTTAACAATGTTACATGTCTTTTTATTGATGTAGAAGCTACAAAAATCTGTTTGACTTGGGTCCAAAAGTCTTAAAACATTGAACTAAACATGCATAAAGACAATTTGGAGATAAACAAACGAGTTAAGGTTACATAGGCCATTCTTGAAAATCTAAGATTGTAGTGTGGTGCTATTTTATCGTTATTATTTAACTAGCATTCAAAATCACAGGTTTAAAATCCCTTACCAAGTTATCTACGACTAGACTTTATTAATAGATGTTTGTATTGCTTTTCCTTAAACTAGATTTTGCAGCATACCATTATTAACACACCTAAGTCTAGGGCATCAAGAAAATATGTCCTCTTATTGCTAGTCGAAGCATCAACAATCTCTTAAAAGGCTATAAACAAATTTTGATTACAAGTATCAACTACTTTACTGTTTGCAAAGTGCTTTCATACAAAATGAACCATACCTTTACAGTAGAAGTAGAACCATGTACCTTTTAAAGCAGAATGGGGAAGGGGACAAAGATAATCTTTTACTTAACATTTTTATCACATCTAAATAGATGAATTGTCAATAATTTTCATGTCATTTTCATTTGCACACGATTAAAACTACTTTCTTTTAACAAAACTATTCAAAAAAGGCTGAAACTAAGTTTTTGGAAAGACAAGTATTAGCATGAGCTAAGTCAAACTAAACATTTATGTTTCAAAAAAAAAAAAAAAAAAAAAAAAAAAAAAAAAAAAAATAAATTTTAAAAAAAAAAAAAAAAAAAAGCAAATGCAAGAATACATGTGGATTCAGGATACCGTGCAAGAGAGAATTGCGACCTCATATTGACCAAGAAGCTAATATAATCATAACATCATAAAAGATTGAATGGACCAATTTATACTAAAATTGCAAAAAGCTTGGAATGAAGAAAATCAAATGTGTGGCTCAATTGACCTGTGAACGGACAAATTAATCTACAACTGAATATCACTTCAAAGACAAGCCTTGAGGACATATAAATTAGTTTTAATGTATCCTACAAATTATGTATGATTTAAGCTCATACTGTATATAGAAATATAGAGGAAATTCAACTTGATCTGTTATGCTTGGGTGCTAACACCAAAATATAGACGGTATATTAACACTATACGTTGATGAATTTAACTATTATTATGTTATCGAATTAAGCAAACAAAATCATGATAATTTCATTACTTAAGAATATACCTAAAATTTAAAAAAATGCGAGAAGATGGAGACAAAAGTTTACTGCCTGTCCAAAACTGCTTGAGAGAAAATCAATCAGATTTCACTGTATTCCTGTAAAACCTGCAAGAATTTAGTTAGTTATTCTTATTGTATTATCTATGTTATACCTTTAAATGATGTTATACTTTTCTATATATTTTTGACCATTTGAATGGAATATAGTGATTATCCTGTATTCCTATTTTAGATTTCTCCCAATTATACCAAATCAACAAATCATCAAACACTAGATGATGTGTGGATGCAATATTTATGAAAGGATTGAAAAATAAAGTCATTCGTCAAAATAGGCATGAAAGCAAACATGGAATAATAAATAATGATTATCAAACAATAAGAAATGGTTATTGAATAGATTTTCTCTGAAAAAACCTATTTGGATTCCATGTGTAGAAGGAGCTAGTGGAGGCGGTGGAGTCGTTAGATCTTGTAGGTGGAGTCGGTGTTTGCAGCAATAACAGTGAAGTGTTACGTCACCTCTGTTAAGAGAATATAAACAAGAGAGTGTTAACTGTTTCCTTTAATCAGAGCTTTCGAGTCAAGAGCCATTCGAAACCTTAAAATCGAGAAAATTAAAACCAAAGAAAATGGTGCCAAAGCAGGAGAATGAGAGGAGTAAGGTTCCCTCTCTAGACTCTATTGTCTCAAATGGAGATCCGACTTCTATTGCTCACTCCTAAATCCTAATTATGCTAGGTTTAGTCTTTAAAATATAATAGAAATCACTTAAAAATTTGTTTCTAATTACATAGACTTAAATATGTGGTCTCTAAATACATAATTATTTTATGATCATTAACTATTAAAAATTTAGCATCTAATTATAGTAATAAATTTTTAAATTATAAAATGAGGTATAAATTAATTAATATAATAACTAATTATTTTTATCTCTAAATTAATTATTATTTGATGATTATTTTTTATCTCTAAATTAGTTAATATAATGATTAACTATTTTTGGTATCTAAATAAGTTACTATTTAATGACTTTTTGTCTCTTAGTTAATATAGTGATTAATTATTTTTGGTTTCTAAATGAGTTACTATTTAATAATTTTCTTGTAGTGTAAATTTTCTCTTCGTTTTAATATATATTATATCTACAATTATAATTTGGATACAATTAATGTTTGAGGAAAAATATAAATTATAAATTTGCAAGAAAAAAAAAGTTTATAACTTTTAGTAAATAAATAATTTATTTATTTTTAATTTTAAAAATGATTAAGAATAAAATAAAAATATGAAATATATAAACTTAACGAAGTAAATACGTTTTTTTTGTAAGTACATTTATCCATCTTTTACAATATTAAAAAATAAAAAATAAAATTAAAAATTATATATTATTAAAATAAAAGATCATTATTAAAATTTATATGGAAACTATAAAAAAATTAATATATATTTTTATTAACTTTTATAATTACAAACTACTCAAGGATAATTATTATTTAATACAAGTAAGTTTCTATAAATTATAAAATTAATAAAATAAATTGTGTTTATCATAATAAAATTGAATAGGATGTGTAATATACAAATATTCCATAATAATTAATAGTTGTTGTTCTCAGAAGAGACTGGTTGGCTCCAGCAACAACAATGTCTTCTAGAACTGCTCTTGGATCGCTCTGATGTTGACCTTTGCTAGATGTTCCAAGCACTCTCAATTCCACATCCCGGGAAGGGGGTCCTGCAGGCACTCCGACGCTCAAGTCAGTTTAGGGTTAGAGTGTGTAGAAATATAGATAAGAGTTTAGAAATACCTTGCTTAAGGTGACTGAACCTGTATTTATAGGCATTATATTGGGCCTGAAGAGCTTTGGGCCTATCCTATTCTGTTATGATTTTATAACAGACATTAGTTATGATTTCTACTTACCTGTGATATTATGTTTTCTCTCCCGATGAAACTGCCACGTGCCACGCTAGCATTTAATGCAAAATGGTTATCTGAAGTTATAGATGTGATGACTGAGTCTGACTGGAAGCACTTATCGGTCGATCTTACCTGATCGGTCGGTCGTATGGTACATAGGCCCCCCAGTCCTTGAGGGTGTAAGGTGGCCGAAAAGGATTTGTTGAATGTATCCGACCGTGTTGAGTGGTTGGTCGCTGGCCTATCTATGCCGACTGTGATGGGTTGCAAAATCTCATTTCCCGCGCTTTTGGTTTCGTGCCTCTTCGATGTCCATGCGTGAACTGACTGGTACATCAATCTCAGCGTTGATGGTAACTAGATTGTGTGCAGCAGAAGCGGCCACATCACAACGAGAATTGGCTATAAATAGCCCTTGAATATCGTCATTCGCTGTCGTTTGGCATGAATTTTTATCAACTAGTATGCTTTATTTACTGCAAGCGCACTTCACCTTTGTTACCTTTCGTAATATATGATTAACTGAGTAACCGATAACTTAACGATTAACTGAGTAACCAATAACTTAACGATTAACTGAGTAACCGACAACTTAACGATTAACTGAGTAACCGACAACTTAACGATTAACTGAGTAACCGATAACTTTACGGGAGTCCTTACGGTTGCTCATAAGGAGCCGAATGCTAGGTAGAGAGTTGAGAGGTCTCATGGTGAGGCATGAGGACCTGAAACTGAAGCCCCATTTTGGTTCGACCGTGATGATCGTGGATCGAGAGGTCTTATGGTGAGCTATGAGGACCTGGAGCCGAGGCCTCCTTTCGGTCGGCCGTAATGATCGCGGATCGAGAGGTCTCATGATGAGCCATGAGGACCTGAAGCTAAAGTCTCCTTTCGGTCAGTCACGTATGGATTTTTGGACGAGAATTGTAACTCTTTATTACCTGTGGTGCCTCGTTAAAACCTCTTTGGCCAAAACCCTCCTTAGGAAAAAATGCCATAGGTAGTAAAGAGTACATCGTGACTCATATAAAATTTAATAGAAGCAAACAAGTTCTAAATGTTCAAAACATAAAATTTAACCGAAACATAACTTCAACTAAAATAAAACTTCAAATGGTCCACATTTCATGTTTTGGGAACTTTCTCTCCATCTAGTTGTTCTAATTTGACTGATCCTTTGCCTAGAACTTGGCTGACTCTGTACGGGGCCTCCAATTGGCCGCTAACTTGTCGTCCGTCGGGTTCTTTTGAGCGTCACCTGTCATTCGCCAAACGAGATCCCCTTTTAGAAAACTCCTCGGATTTACCTTAGCGTTATACCTGCGTGTCACCCTTTGTTTACAGACTTCTTATTTTATTCTGGCCTTCTCTTTGAGTTTTTCGAGGAGGTCTAATTCGGTTTTCATACATTCACTATTTAGCGATAGGTCTCGCAGTTGTCTCCTTATGGTTGCCTCTCCTATCTCAACCGGTAACATAACGTTCATCCCGTAAGTGAGGTTGTATGGAGATTCTCCCGTGGATGTTTGCGGTGTGCATCAGTATGTCCATAACACCTCGAGCAACTCATCGACCCATTTTCCTTTAGTTGCTCCTAGCATTTTGTTTAGCTGTGACAATACCACCTTGTTGGCTGCTTCCGCTTGACCATTCGTTTGTGGGTGCTCCACAAAACTGGTGATGTGTTTGATTCCTAACTCAGTGAAGAAAGTTTCGAGCTTTCGGTCCACAAATTGCCGCCTGTTATCGGTGATGACCATATTGAGAACACCGAACCTGCAGATAATTTTCCACATGAAGCTTTGCACATTGGCGACAGTGATCTTGGCTAGAGGTTCGGCTTCTATCCATTTCGAGAAATAATCTACTGCTACAATTAAAAATCGCCTTTATCCGGTTGTAGGTGGGAAAGGTCCCAGAATGTCCATTCCCCATCGAGTAAAAGGCCAGGGAGCACTAATGGTTTGCAAGTTAGTTAGCAGTTGGCGAATAAGCAGATCGTTTTCTTGGCAACCTCTGCACTTCTTCACATACTCAACGCAATCTTGGCGAACGGTCGGCCAGTAGTACCCAACTCGGATGACCCTGGCCGCCAAAGTTCTATGGCCGTAATGCATCCCACAAATGTCATTGTGTAACTCATTCATTACATATTGGGATTGCTCTTTTCCCAAACATTTCAAAAGCGGAGTTGAGAAACCCGTTTTATACAAGTCTTCGACTATGAACACATAACGCGTGACTTTTTTCGCCAGTGCTCTGTCTGATACGGCCTCCCCCATCGTAAAGGTTTTTAAAGCCTAGATGATGGGTGTTCGCCAATCTTCTATTACCTCGATATTCATACATTCCTCTTCCGATACGGTTGATCCGCTCAGTGTAAGCTGGATGAAAGTGTCAAATTTTCCTTTCTTTTTTTCCAATACAAGTTTTGGCAATGCATCTGTTCGCACATTTTTGCATTTAGGAACGTGCTTGACTGTAGCATTTTGAAATCCGGAGAGAAGGGCCGACACCTTTTTGTAGTATTTTGTTAACTGCGGGTCCTTTACTTGGAAAGCTCCATTTATCTAGCCGACCGTTAACTGTGAGTCGGTCAGGCATTTTAATAGCTTGACCCCCATATCTTCGACTAAATTCAATCCTGCTATGAGGGCCTCGTACTCAGCCTGATTGTTAGACGCCTTAAAATTGAAGTGTAACGATTGCTCGACCTTTATCCCTGTAGGACTTTCCATAATGACTCCTGCCCCGCACTACTTATTGTTAGATGAGTCGTCAACATACAACGTCCATAAGACTTGCTGCTTCGACATTTAAAGCTCCGATACAAAATTAGCCAGACGTTGAGCCTTGATAGGCCCTCTCGGTTCGAACTTCAACCCAAATTCTGAGAGCTCAACTGACCAAGATATCATGCGTTTGACCAGTTCATGTTTGAGAAGGATCTTTTCTATTGGGTAATCAGTTTTCACCGTGATGGGGTGACTTTGAAAATAAGGCCTGAGTCTCCCAGCGGTATAGATGACTGCTAACACGACTTTTTCTATCAACTGATACCTGGTCTCCATATCTTGCAAAACTCTCCCTACAAAATAAACTGGCTTCTGGTCCTCCTGTTGTACAAGGGCAACACTAATGGCACCCTCAGAGACTGAGATATATAAGAGGAGTCTACCACTTGGAGCTGGTTTCTGCAGGATGGGATCTGATGACACCGCCATTTTTATTGCTACAAAGACTTCCTTGCATTCGCTGCTCCATTGAAACTTGTTCGTCTTCTTCAATATTTTCACAATTGGCCTTATCTTCTCCGCCAATTTGTGTAAAAATCGAGATAGGGATGTAAGTTTGCCAACAAGGCTTGGCACCTCTTTTAAGGTGGTTGGGCTTTGCGTATCCAAAATAGCCGAACATTTATCGGGGTTAACTTCTATCCCCCTATGGGTCAGCATGAAGCCTAAGAACTTCCATCATTCAACCCCGAATACACATTTCGCCGGGTTTAATCTCATGTTGAACCTACGATCGCCCGAACACTTCGTTTAGGTTAGTAAGGTGTTGGCCGAACGTATTAAATTTTACCACCATGTCATCCACATAGACCTCCATGTTTCAGCCGATCTGATCTTTGAACACTCGGTCCATCAATCTCTAGTACGTGACACCTGCATTCTTCAACCCAAAAGGCATGACCTGATAGCAGTAGTTCGAAGCTTCAGTAATGAATGTCGTCTTCCCTATATCTCGGTCATATATTGGAATTTGGTTGTACCCGAAAAATGCATCTAGAAAACTAAGCATCCTCTTGTCAGCCTCCCCGTCTACCAAGCGGTCAATACTGGGCAGTAGGTACGCGTCTTTTGGGCAAGCCTTATTTAAGTCCGTGTAGTCAACGCACATTAGCTATTGTCCGTTGCTCATTTTCACCAATACCACATTTTCCAACCACGTGGTATAATGAATTTCCTTTATGAATCCTACCTCTAGCAGCTTTTGTACTTTCAACGTAGCGACAACCCTTTTTTCCTCGCCCATTCTTCTCTTCTTTTGGGTTATCGATCGAGCTTCTTTACAAACAGACAACTTGTGAGACATCACCCGAGAGTCAATGCTCGACATGTCTTCGGCCGTCCAGACAAAGAGTTCTTTATTATTCGTCAACAATTGTGTTATCTTTTCGACTTCCTCTACTGTCATACACCTCCAGTCGAGTATTTTGTCCGTCACCCGCTAACTGCCACTCGGTGACGTCATTACTCGGCTTCATCCTTGTATCATCGTTGACCCTATGGTCAAGGTCCGTCAAAGAAACCATTCTCTGGTTGACATTTCTCTTCACGGTCGTCTAAGTTGGCGTCAACCTCAGACTTGCTACATAACACTCTCGTGTCGTTCTTTGATCGGCGTTGACGGTCGCCACTCCTCCTCGATTGACAGGGAACTTCATGGCGAGGTGTGGCGTGGAGACAATGACACTAGGCTTGTTTAAGGATGGCCGCCCTAATAGCGCATTGTAAGACGTATTAACGTCTACTACAACATACCTAACAGAGATGGTCTTTTGTCCCTGGCCGATCTCTCCAAACCTCGTATGCAGGTCGATGTATCCTTTAGTGTCTACCCGTTCGCCTGAGAATCCTATTATCTGTTTATCTAACGGGACTATCTCACTTTCGTCTAACTCCATCTTCTTGAACGTTCTCCAGTAAAGTACATCGACCGAGTTGCCTTGATCTACAAGTGTCTTTCTTATTTCGCAGTTTGCCAAGTCGATGATGATGACCATCGGATCGTCTTGCTGGGTATCGATCGCCCTGAAATCACGGTCAGTGAAAATGATGTCTGGCATAATGCGACGCGCCCTTCTACTAATCATATGCAAACTTTTGATGGCTCTGAGGTGTCTTCTTCTTGCTGAACTGGATGCATCACCTCCACCGAATCCCCTGGAAATAGTATTCACTATTATCTCCTGGTATCTTCTCGGCGGGCAGGGCTCCTTTCTCTCGACCGATCTCTACTTGTCTTTCTTTTTCTCGTATCCCTAGGACTCTTATCCCTTTGTCGGGAAGTCCTTTCCCTCGGGTTGCGCTATTCACGTTGTCCATACTGCAGTCCTCTAACGACATACTGTTGTAGTTGTCCTGTTTGGATTAACTCTTCAATCTTGTCTCTCAGGGCCGCACACGCCCCTTTTCGGTTCTTTGATGAGATCGGTATTCAAAGCTTCCTCCAGAATATGCACCCGACCGGTATTAAGCTATGTGTACCTTATAAACCTCTGGGTACCAAACGCGTCCTTGAACCTTGGGACATTGGCCTGCTGGTAGGCCCTCCTTCCATGACTCTGCTCTCCCCTTGAGAACTGCCGCAACTCTTCTACTTGCATAAACTAAATGGCCCTTTGGCGAAGATCGTCCATGCTAGCCGGGGGCTGCATAGCCAGGCTGTCCACAAGCGGTCCAGGCCTAAGCCCAGTGATCAAGTAGGCCATAGCCACCTCCGGTAGGAGTCCACAGATGCTCAGGGTGACCTGACCGAACCTTGCCATGAATGGCTTCAAAGATTTTCCCTTCTCCTGTCGGATGTTAACCAACGTGACAGACGTCATCTGATGTGGTTTACTAGTCGCGAATTGGGCTACGAACTTGGCCTTTAAGGTCGTAAACGAGTTTATTGATCCGGGAGGTAGAGGAGTAAACCAACTAAATGTCGCTCCCCGAAGGGAGGTTGGGAAAACCTTGCAGTATATGTAGCTATCTGTTGTGAACAAAGTCAACTGAGAGATGTATGCATCGATATGCTCATCAGGATCTGTAGAGCCATCATGCTTGTCCAATGTGGGGTTGTTCCAGTTGGACGGTAATTTGGTTGCCAGTATCTCTTCAGTAAAGGAGAACTGATGACCGCTCGGGTCTTCAATGAGATGTGACGTCTCATCCCTCTCTTCTTGGCGAGGAACTTCCATCCGGCACTCCTACCGGGGTTCCTCTGTGGTTGCCAGGTTGCGGTCGCTCTTTCGGCCAAGAGTTGTCTCCTTCTGCATGAACGTTTTTTCGCATGAACGTTTTTGCTATTATGCTCTTTTTCCATTCTTTCGAGCCTTTATCGCAACCTTTCATTCTCTTTGCGGAGGGCATCATGGGCGCCTGATTGGTGTAGCCGTTCTTCCTCTTGCTGCAGCCTATCCTCCTCTCGCAATTTCCGCATAATCTCTAATTGCCTTTGCATCTCGGCCAGCACAACCGAGGATTTCCCTTCCTGAATAACTTGCTGGTTGTCATGGTTGTTTCTAGTCGTCACCATTGTCGCTAGGTCAATCTCGGCCCGACGGTGGGCTCCAAAATATTCTCGCAAGAGACCGGTTGGCTCCAGCAACAACAATGTCTTCTAGAACTGCTCCTGGATCGCTCCTGATGTTGACCTTTGCTAGATTGTTCCAAGCACTCTGAATTCCACGTCCCGGGAAGAGAGTCCTGCAACACTCCGACGCTCAAGTCAATTTAGGGTTAGAGTGTGCAAAGATATAGATAAGAGTTTAGAAGTATCTTGCTTAAGGTGACTGAGCCTGTATTTATAGGCATTATATTGGGCCTGAAGAGCTTTGGGCCCATCCTGTTCTGTTATGATTTTATAACAGACATTAGTATGATTTCTACTTACCTATGATATTATGTTTTCTCTTCTGATGAAACTGCCACGTGCCATGCTAGCATGAATGCAAAATGGTTATATGAAGATATAGATGTGATGACCGAGTCCGACCGGAAGCACTTATCGGTCGGTCTTACCCGATCGTTCGGTCGAATAAAACAATAATTAATAATAAAATATATTTATGAGATAAAAATATAATAATATTGCTAATAGGATGTGTGATCTACAAATATTCCATAATAATTAATAGTAACTAATAATAAATCATATTTATGAGATAAAAATATAATAAAAAATAGTTTTAAGAAAATTGTATTATTAATGGTGATGGATATAATTATTCTTGACTTTTCAAAGTGATATACTGTTGATTTAATTTGAGTTCGAGTTGAGTTTATGGTATTTGAAGGGTAATACTTGAGTTTGAAGATACAAGAATGAAGATGAAGTCCACTTATAGAAAACACTCTAACGCTCAAGTTAGTGAATAAATGATTAAGGGATAAATAAACATACAATGCAAAGATTTAAATTAGATACTTCCTAGATAATGAAATAGTAGTATTTATAGGGCATTGGGCCCAAGCTAGATGACTCATTACGTTGCCCATCAAAAGTAAATAACTAACTTGGTTATTAACCTAACTTAGTTGGACCCTCAATTCATCCATGTTATTTGGGATCTCGATGAATAAGGCATTTAGGATCAACCTTGATCTCAACCTAACTGTAAGGGCATGCATTGCCACTACTGGGTGCATGTTTAGTATGTTGAGGCAGATTTTCGTAAAGGGAGCCATGTATTGTCTTAAAGACTCGTCCTTACCCTAGGTGACGTGCTGAGGGAAGCCGAGGAGGTGGCCATTGGTTTGCTATCAACAAACCGAGCTATGAACTTGACGCAAAATGTGTTAAATGAGTCTATTGAATTTTGATATAAAGAATAATATAACTAAAGGGTTATTCCCTTGAGTGTGCCGGGGAACAACCTGAAATGAACCCTTAAGTCTTTAGAGAATAGATTGACCTGTGTCATGTAGGCTTTCACATGTGCATCTAGATCCAAGGTCTCGTCATATAAGTTCTCTTTGGGCCATTTCCATTTGTCTAAAAGCTGAGCTTGAATGACCTCGATAATAAGGGGAGGAAAGTCTTTCATGTAAGCTTTAGCTTGGCATTCAGGCGAGGTGTAGGGGTAGCTTAAAAGGACAATTGCTGATTATACTCTCTTGACACTTTCAAAAAAGTTGTACATTGGTCTATTACTGGTGCGACATTGGAAACAACTTGGGATTGACCTCCAACTTAGACCCTTTGTATTTGGTGGGGGTTTTCCAACAATGTTGCGTGAGATTCTTGCTCTTGGTGACTTGCGGGCTTAAAGGTCGTTCGTTCTGTTGTGACCGATGAGTATTTCAATCTTGTTATAGAGTGATGATTTGTCATTGTAGAGCCTCTAATTCATTGTTATGGGCTTCTTGATGTGTCAACAACTTTTGTTACTAAGCTTGCACCTCATCACGCGGGCTGGCGATGACACCTTGAATGCTAGTTTGGAGGATAATCTCCGTGTGAGTCTTGATGGCTTTAAGCAAGGCTGAGTCCATTTCACATTATGTAAAGGTAGAGGTGTTCGCTTGACTTTTAATGGATACCATATATTTTGGTTTGGGAAAAATTTTACTCAGTTTCCACTGTAGACACCAAATGTTCTTACCACGATCTGAGCTCTTGACTTTTTGAGGTGATATAGTGTCAACTTAACCTAAGTCTAAGTTGTGTTGAGCTTATGATTTTTAGAGTGTAAGGTCCATGCTTGAAGATCTGAATAGGAAGAGGAAGTCTAGTTGAAGAGAACACTTCAAGACTAAATTAATGGCTGGATAATAAATACATCAATAAACTTGGAGTGCAAGGATTTATATTACATACATCTAGAAAAATAAAATAATATTCTTTTTTAAGTGATTATAAAAAGTAAACAATTAGATGATGTTGTATTATTGTTGGATAATCTGAGGGGACAAAATCAGAAAAATCTTATATCATGAGAACTGAACCAACCCATATAAGAGAATGATATCACCTTTAACCCAATACCTTAAAACATTAGATTTACAAGTCTTCTTTTTTCTATATATTACTCAACTTTTTTATTTTTATCTAATATAAGACTTAAACTCACATTTAAATAACTCACAATTATACAAGTCATATAGAGTTACAGTAGTAAATGTACTAATTGATTGTTAGAATATACTGAATATAGATATAATGAGCTTCGAAATTATCGGGTGATACAATAATTAGTTTTTTCCTATTGTTATTTTTTATTTTCTTTTTTCTATATTAATTAAACACATTTTTAGAAAGAAAAACCTAAAAATAGGCTCCTTTCTTCTCTCTCTTTTTCCACCTGAGAGAGTGACTAACCTTGCTGTGTGTGACCTTCCATCAGCTCCCCTGTTCTCATCCTCCGGTCCGCTTCAGAATGCACAACGCAACACGCGCCGAAGCGGAGCGTCTCCTCGGAATCGCCGAGAAGCTTCTCCAGTCTCGTGATTTGTTGGGTTCGCGCGAGTTCGCCGTCCTCGCGCAGGAAACTGAGCCCCTTCTCGAAGGTTCCGACCAGATCCTCGCCATCGTCGACGTGCTCCTCGCCGCCGACAAGCGAGTCAACAACCACCCGGACTGGTACGCCGTCCTCCAGGTCGACAGGCGCTCCGACGACCTTGACCTCATAAAGAAGCAGTACCGCCGCCTTGCGCTCCTCCTCCACCCCGACAAGTCTCGCTTCCCCTTCGCCGACCACGCCTTCAAGCTCGTCGCCGACGCCTGGTCCCTATTCGCCGATCCCGTGAAGAAGTCCGTCTACGACAAAGAGCTCTCGTTCTTCACCCGCGTCGATTTGTCCCGTCCCGCACGGGTCCAGCAGGAAAAGCTCTCAGTCCGCAGGCCTGGGCCTGGGCCTGAACCCGGCCCAAGCACCCGCAACAGTGCCTCGGCGGCCCGCGACCAGATTCACGCTAATGAAAGTGCCCGCAGGAGGAACTCAACTTTCTGGACCGCGTGCCCCTACTGCTACTGTTTGTATGAATACCCTAGGGTTTACGAGGGCATTTGTCTACGCTGCCAGAATTGCGATAGGTCCTTCCACGGCGTGGCGGTTCTGTCGCTGCCGCCGCTGGTTCCCGGCCAGGACGCCTATTATTGCTGCTGGGGTTTCTTCTCCATGGGGTTTGTAATGGGTGACTTCGGTTCACCGGAGAAAGAGGCGGCGGAGGCAGTGCCTGCTCCGCAGCCCCCTGCTCCTCCTCCGCCTCCGTCTCAACCGGCTTCTTCTCTGCCGAATTGGATGCCCGTACCGGCGGAGAACGGTGCGCAGGCGACGCCGGTGACGGCGAGGGTGACTCGGTCGGCGACAATGGGGGTCTCGAGAGCGGCGAACGGCAGTGGGCCGAGGAAGAGGGGTAGGCCGAGGAAGTATCCGTTGCAGTAGTGAGAAGTGGATGTGAATGAAGAATTGTAGGTACTGCTGTGTTATTTAGATGTTTTTTGTTTTGTAGATATGGTTAACTGGTTTTTTTCTCTTGAATTGGGATATGTAGTTTTTGCTATGGGTTTATTATTGTATGCCTTGTTGAGGAGTTGAACAATGTGGCTGGTTATCTTTAGTTGAAATTAGATTCAGAAGGCCTTAAGGCTCTGAACTTTTTGTAGTTCTTCTGAAAAGAATTGAAAATATCTGGGTTCTCCTAACCATGGGAAAGCTCACACCTTAAATGCCATCAATGTGGTTTGAATTGGGGTTGTTGTTGGTGTTATTTTGCAAATTCTTATAAATGCACTGATGTGATTGTAGTTGAGGTTTTTTGTTAACAGAGTTTTGTACTAGTGTTGCTTTACTGTTAGAGGGTGTTCAATGTAGTATTAAGGAAGGATTAGTTGCACTGGTAATCAAAACATGCACATTCTTGTTGCTGTTACCGGAGGAGGGTGAACCCTCAATGAAAAAGTTGTGACTTGGTGAATGGTTAATCATGGGTTCAAATCCAGAAACAACTTATTTGCTTAGTGAGGAATTTAGGTACCCTGGTTTTTCTTAACCTGAGATGAGTGGAAAACTCTACTGTCACACACTGATGCTTAAATACTGGTTTGATAGAGTTAATTTTTGATTGATGAATGTGGGATGCATGTGTTTGAAGTAGTCTCAGTGGGTTAACCACCAAATATAGACAGTGGTAAGAATAGGGAAAAATGGTCAGAAGAGCATGAATGGTGACTACCCTAGAGCAAGTCTTTAGTCCAAGTTTTTGGTTGTGATTTTGTTCCTAAAAGACTTACTTTTACCATTGTAAAATCATATAACTGCACCGCAATGGGTAATTGGATGAACTCAAATTTTCAATCTATGTCTTAAGTCCAATTGGCTGAAATAAATAGAGTTTGAGCTATTTTTTTTT
>Ga0099824_1004000_pt1 | contig 21332 bp, 9 predicted proteins | sample SiratrowhiteBW_FD_76837 | JGI IMG/M metagenome (GOLD analysis project Ga0099824, IMG submission 76837) | Root nodule microbial communities of legume samples collected from California, USA - Siratro white BW | ecosystem: Host-associated > Plants > Roots > Nodule | place: USA: California... | reverse complement strand
TTTTATTTTAAAATATATATTATAAAAATATATTTTATTTTTTTTTATTAAAGATTTCTTATATATTAAAGATAAAAATGAATTTATATATATATATATATATATATATATATATATATATATATATATAATGTAGCTCTTATCAAGTAGATCTTATAAGATTGACTTAAACATCCAGTTGCCAAAATGATATAAAAATCTAATCTCACTGTGGTCTAGGTTGAATATAATATAATTCTACCTAACATAATGTATAAATGTTTATGAAATATAGTTTTAAGAATTTTCGTTTTTTTCACTTTATGACTGAAACAAACTTGTCCCGTGACAAGATTTTGGATTTACTCTAATATTCCCTTCACCAAACAACTCTTTATTTAGGCCTCAACTTAATTAGCTCAAACATTTTTTTTTTTCCATTTTGATTGAAACCAACAAACAGCTGAAAATTTGTCCACTCAACCTCACGTGGTTCAGATATAAGTCTAAGAAAAAAAACTAAATAAAAACAGAAAAAAGAACATCTAAGAAAACTGTACAACGGTGAGAGATAATGTAGGAGCTTGCTTGAACACGATTTCTGCCACCGCAAACAAATGTTGGAATATCAATGTTTTTTTTTTCATAACACTTATTTTCACAAAGTAAAATGACTTCAACGTTTGAGAAGATCATGGTGAACAATAGAAGTATGTTACATTTTCAATGCTTAAGTACACAAATAACATTAATGAACATTTGGGTCCTTAAAATTACAACATTGTTGATGCGAAATAATTGCTTGCAGACATTGAACATACATTATTTGCTATTGATTTTATCTGGTTCTTGAGCCAAGTTTGTGGTGGTGGAAGTGGTGCCAAAAGTTGAAAGATTCTCTGGTTTGTCTAGTTGAACTCTGAACTTCTCATAAATGTCACCTTTGTAAAATTCTCTGGTCCTTAACACCAGAATAAAGGAAACAAAGCATCCAACCAAAGTTGATGCAGTGATTATGAGAAAAGCCATCTTATAGCATTGCACTCCCAAGCAAGTTAAGTCCTTCCCCTTTTGCCTTGTGAGTCCCTTCATTCCCAACTGCTTCAAAGCCTCTTTGTCATACAAATAACCGGTGATTTTCACATTCAGAATGTAAGATCCAACAGGGCTTGCCACAGCACCTAAATTGTATAAAGTGGAGTAGTATTTGAGGCCAAATATTTCAGATATGATGGCAAACATTAAGGGCCACAAGGCACCAAAGCAAAACCCAATAATCACTGAAGAGAAATAAAGTGAGTTTGGGATACCAAAAGCTATCAGAATATGGCCAACACAGGAGAGAAGCATGACTAGAGTGAGCAACAAGGGACGAGGGAATTTGTACTTGGCTAACAAATATTCTGAGGCAAAGCCAGAAGATGCTCTTCCTAGATAATTCCATATGCTCACAAGAGACACAAAAGTTGTGAGGCTCTTTTTGGGGTACCCCAATGAGTTTCCAATCTGTCCTAAATTGTCAAGAGCCGTCAATGTTCCTCCCACACCAAACACTGATGCAATGAACAGAATCAACATGTCAATGCTGAAAATAGCTTGGAAGATGGTGTAGTCCTCACCCCTTTTTGGAGGTTTGAAAACGTTCTTTAGACATGAATTGGTTTTCCCTTGAGAAGATGCAGCAGCTGGATGTAGTGCTTCTTCTGGCTGTGGCAATTCAATAACTGAGGCAGCATCTGCATGATCAGTGAAGGTTTGGTTTTGGTTCTTCCAAAGTTTGAACTCTTCTTTGAACACAATACCAAGTGGGAGAAGAAGCAAGAAAAGAACCATCACCCCATCCACTATGTACTCCACCCTTGTGAAACTCAACCTGTTCTGTATAACTATCAACACCATGAGAAACCCTGCAACCCCAAGTGAAATATAGAGAAGTTGGTAAAAAACCTTGATCTCTCTGGGTTGTGGGGTTATACTCAACACCCTAACTGTTGGAAGGAAAATGAAGGAAATAGCAGCAGGAAGCCAGCCAATGAGGAAGATAAGAGCCTTGGAGTTGTCACCATAAAAGGCATGGTATAGCTGAGTGAAAATAGCACCACTTAGCCCCACATAACCCTTGAGAAGACCAATAACACTTCCACGGCTTCTTGGGAAGCTTTGAACACAATTCACCAAAGCACCAGTGTTGGCAAAAGACTGAGAATTGGCACCAATGTAAAAGTAGAGACACATTTGCCAGACTTGGGGTTTGGCAATGCGTGAAGTGACAGAGAGCCATATCATGAAGTAGCCAACAAAGTTCATAGTGGCTCCCATGGCTAGTATAACCCAAGGGGGGCTTATCTCATTGATCAACCCAGAGAAAATTCCAAGGTTGGCACCAAGGTCCTTGAAGAAGCTTATCAAGTTGAGCGTGGACTGGTCATACCCCAGAGAGGATTTGACCTCGTTGGAGTACAAACCAAACATGTATGTTGCCCCTGAAACCGCCATGATGAGACATGAGGCAAAGATCATGAACCAACGACCAGTGATCACATGGTGTATGAAAGCCTTGGTTTTTGCTAGCTCTTCTTCCACTGTCATTTTTGGAGGAAATTATGGTAACAAGGAAGGTGCAGTGAGAGGTTTGTTTTGCTGTGGAAAGACCAAACAAAGTCTCTCTCTTGTTGTGGATTTAGAACCACAGTTGTGTGAATATGTATGTGTATATTGAGTATGGGATAAGGACATATATATTTAGAGGATGCATTAATATGCTATATGATAAAACATTAAAAGTGAGTTTGTGGTAACCAGATTCTCCACCAAAAGTGGAACCAGATTCAAATCCTTGGGGAAAGAAATTGTGCATGATTTGAGAATATGACAAGCACTAAAAGATGCTAGTTGAACCGGCCATTGAGGGAAGAGAGGGGATTCTGTGGGCAACCTTGGGAATATGAGAATTTCAGAGAACATGGTATTCTGCAGTTTATAGTCGTTTCTTCAAGCACGGGATATAGGACTAAAGCTACATACTTTTGTGACTGATAGTGAAAACAATGCTTCCTTATCATTAGGTTTGATTGATTTTCTTTTTTGATACTTATGTTGATGAAATGATAGATTATGATACACTAATGAATCTTGAATTGCCATTTGTTACATGTTTTTGAAGAATCTGAGTCTAAAGGAGAAAGAATGCTGCTAGTGTCATGTCATTTACCGTAAATTATCACACGATTTTGTATCACATGTTTACATTATTGGTAATTTTTACATGATCACATCTATCTTTCTTCATTTGATGATGTAATCGAATAATAATATTAATAAAAACTCGTATTTACAATAATAAGATTTAATAACTAATTCTTGTAGTCATATCTCTTTATTAGAACAACTATAGAAAAAGTTGAATAACAAGTTCCAATTAGTCTGATTCACAGAAGTAAAATGATGGTGGTGAGAAATTGGTATATACAGTTCAAAAGAAAAGCTTAAAAGTCAACTTTTTATTTTGTTTGTTTTGTACGTGAGCAGACAAAAGAAGTGTCATATTGAAGATGATTATTTTCTGAGAAGTTTTGTTTTTTGTTATCAGAGAGCCACATGGTACGTATTTGTCCTAACAGAACACAGTCATGTGATTGCATGGGGGTGGGATTCCAATGTTATCTGTAGTTTAATAAAACATGTTTTTCAAAATACAAAACTTAATCAACCAGGTGAGACAAAGTATGTTCATGTAATCAATAACTCATTCAAACACGACTAATAGCAATAATAATAATGTCTGAAAAAATCCTCTAATTTAGTTCTAATTTACTCTCACATAAATGGCATTTCATGTGAAATGAATGTCAATTATATTTACAGAGTGGATGTTGACAAACTAATTTAATGTGAAACGAATGTCCATTATATACTTACATATTGGATGTTGACAAGATAAAGAGAACAGACACAGCAAAATTAAGGGCTTTTTTTTTTCCAAAATAGTGGTTTTTTTTTCCAAAATAGTGCAATTTGCACTAATATTATCTAAAATTGGACAATTCATTTTATTATCAAAATGGATCACTTAATAAATTTTTTTTATCAAAAATTATTTTTGTATTAATAAAAAATAACAATTTTTTTTATTATTGACTTCATATCAACGAGTATATTTATGAATTTTAAAATCATAATTAATATATTTATGTTTAATTTAAAACTATAATAAATACATTTATGTTTAATTTAAAAATGATAATCAAAATATATAGTTTAAACATTCATTAATAAGAAGAGTATCAGGTAGGTATGATTTCAATAAGGAATAGATAATAAAAAAATGGTTGAAATTGTGTTTATTTGACATAATTTACTTATTTTAATAATAAAAAAATTGTTCATTTTAGACAATTCTGGTGCAAATTGCACCATTTTGAGAAAAAAGTCAAAGTAACATTTATACATTTTTTAGTAAAATCCGAAGTAAAACAAGAAAATAATCAGTTAAATAATTAATACGGTAAAAATATAAAAAAATTACTATAAGAAATATTTTTATATCTCTCATATTATGGGATATATGTGGTTTTTATTTTTATTACAAATAACTTTTATTTTTCTCGTGGTTTATTTGTGAATGTTAAATAATTTGACTTTTTAAGCTATTAACAATATTAGTTAAGACAATTTAAATTAATATTAATTATAATCATTCATAAATATTAATTAATACATTTAAGTCTGTAGGTTGGGATCTAATATGGACTAATGATTGGATCAAATAAGAAAATAAAAGTAAATACAAATGTTATTATATAATTTGGTTTTATAAAATTGAATTACACTTAAATTTACTTCTCAATATATCTCGAAACTCTATTTCATGTATATTTCTATTAAAATATTTTTTTCTCAACCACAAGTATTTTTAATATTCAATATTCAATTGTGTTTATCTAATAATAATAAACTATATTAAAATTTGTTGATATTGGTAAAATTTCTTGAATTGAATGGTGTTCACTGAGTTGTGTTACTCTTTTTTTATGTTCAAACTATTTTATTTTTTAAGAAAATTCATGTGAATTTTTTTATAATTTAAATTTATAGAAAAACTAATTTCAATTCTTTTTATCTTTTTCATCTTAGAATTATTTGGTAAGAGGCTCTTTATATCTTAAATAATTTTTCAATCAACTATTCCAAAATTCCACTTTATCTTTTTATTAACTTTATGAAACAAACTTTGATGGAGATGAGGATTGTGGATTTGTGGGCAATTGAATATTAATTGGAAAGAATGAAGATCCAAACTAAGAGTAAGATTATTTGGTGAAATTAACTATAATGGAGTTAATGTAACCATTATTATCCTTTTCTCTTGCATGCAATATAATGGCAAAACAAAGATGTGGGCAGTGGTCAAATCCACACATTGTGTGATGGGCAGCAATTTGAAGCTGACTCTTTAGAATTATTAAATATTTACTACTACCAAGTTGTATCCATTCTCAGTTAACTTTCTAATTTTTCTTTTACAAATATATCCTAAGTATAATTGCTTTTACGCACAAACTCATTATCATTTCTTAATTAAAGACAATATGGCTCCTTCCCTTAATCTGGGGTTAAACATGCATGATGTGAACTTCTCTTTTAATAATCTTTTCATATGTAAAATGGGCCACGATCGTTTTGACGATTAGTAAATATTGATTGTTTCATTTAATATATATAATATAGAATTTGTGCAAGTTTAGTGAATCCCTTTGACCAAAAAAGGTGAAAAGTATGCATTTTTTTTATATCAACTAAATCAATCGATAATTATACATAAGACGTCAAACGCTAATGGACAGGAGACTATCGTAAAAATAAATATTATATATATATTTCTACTAAAACAATCAAAATTACGTAATTTTTTTTGTTTAAAACTAATTGCTATTTTTTTTACTAATCTTTACTCTACAAACAAGTATATATTTAATTTAATTTCTTTTTGTTTAAAACTAAACGAGAGTGTTGGTGGTTAAACATTGTTTGAAATTGATATTGATTTGTTTTGATTATGTGTTAGGTATTTAGGTATCAAATTTGGCTTATCTTCCCTGTGATTAAGTATTGGGGCATTTCTTTCCAAGTTAACGATGTTAAAGAGTCCTTCAAAAGTGTGGTTAAGGATAAAGTTGGTTTTTCCTTCTTGATTAAGTCTGATTAAGTTTTATTGGATTAGGTGTTTAAATATTTAGTGAAACGTTTGTATGGTGATATTTTCTGTTACAATTATTCCCACATTTACTTGTTCATTTGATTGGATAGCTAGCTGCAAGAGAACACGTATAGTAATACATCTAAAAACACTTTGTATATATATAAGTTTATAAATACTTTTTAAATTTAAAATATGTGTTTCACATTATTTAGAAAAACCATCCTAACAAATATATTTATCATCCTACTTTATTTCATAAATAATGATGTTTTGTACTAGTTAAAGTGTTGCAAACAATTTATACATGTTTATATTATACTAATATTTGATTGTAATGTTTTATTTGTTTCTAATGATTCAAACAAACATATAAGAAATAAAACGGAAGAAACAAAAGCAAAAACATGAAATACATATATTTTGAACAAGAAACTTTTCAATACAGGATGAAACTATTAGCCAAACTATATATATATATATATATATATATATATAACATCATATTTATATATTAAAATATTTACAACATAATTAATTAAGTTTAAAATCATATTTATAAATACTTTATTATCATTTACACTTATATTATAAACGTTAATAATTTTTAATAATTATATTATTAATATTTTATTGATACTAGAATAAAATAAATAATTAAATAAATTAAATTAAATTAATTTCACACTTTATTAATACATTTATATCAAATAAATAATTAAAATAAAAATATTAAAATAAAAAATAAAATAAATTAGTTTTATATTTTATTAATAGTTATATTTATATTATAATAAATAATTAAAATGAAAATATCAAAATGAAAATTAAATTAAACAAACTTTTTTAAATTAATTTATTTTAATATATTTTATTATGAAATATAATTTTTTTTATTTAGTAAAATTTTATAATAATTTTTATTTCAATTTAAAATTTATTTTAACTCTAATTTATATTTTGATTTTTTTTTTAAATTGTAATTTATTTTCTATATATATTAATATATAAATGATTTTATTACATTAATAAAATCTACTACAAAGTTTTCACTTATTTTTCTTCTCTCTTTACTTTTTTTCCATCCCACAACATTTTACTCTCTACTCCTCTATTTCTTTTATTTTCTATTTTCTCTTGAATCCAAGCATAAAAGAACACATGATTTGCTGCTTATAAAAAGGATATAATTTTTAACATTATCATATTGAAATAGTTAGTGGTGTAAAGTTAATGTCTAATAATTCTAAAAACGAAACGATTAAGATTGCGAAAGATGTTGTTACTATAATTGCTAGCAAGATATGATGACTTTGATAGCATAATTGGAATCCAGACGCAAAAGATACTTCCAACTTCCAACGATTTGACACCAAAGCAAAATGAATTATGGAACATCAACACCCCTTCTTCTTAATTAATCTTTATAATTGGCATATATTTAGAAGAAAAAAAAACTATATTACGAGTACTAATTTGGACGCTTTATATTCATAATTTGGATTATATTAAAATATTATATCACTACGAACAATTCTACCATCTAGATAATACCTATTATTTAGTGATACTTCCACCTTTCTTTGATAATTTGTTTTCTTTTGGGCTGCTGCAATATAAGGTAAAACCCAACACTGCCACGAATCATGTGTTGAAAATCCAACGCAAGATTCGGTCCATAATATAAATCTTCCAACCAAAACAGCCTTACTTGGTAATCTACGAACATATAAAAAAAAAAAAAAAAAGGGTTAAGAAATTCTGGTCAAGAGGAAAGAAAAAGAAATTTTTGTCGTGAAAGATTGAAAATTAGATGACGTACTCATACGATTACTGCAATTCTGGTTTGTGGAGCAGGAACAAGAAAACAAAATACTGGCTATACTCGTTAACACACGCACCACCTTGTTGGTTGATTCAAAATTATTTTATTTGTTTGTTTAAAAAGTTTATGATTAAACTCTTTTATGCAGAACTTTTGGCTCAAGAACTATTTTTTAGTTAAAACAGATGCAATGTAAACACCCACCTTAGATATGATGTTAAACTTAAGGCATGCGTTTCACGTACACTCTACAAAATAAATTGATTTTGCTTAGAATGGAAAGGGTTTCTCAGTCAAAGGGTAGAATGTTGTTCCATTTTCTGTCTTTCTCCCAAAGACCATTTTTCTGTCTCGTGTGGACGTGCGTGAATATATATTGGCAACTAAGTGTTTTGATTGATTCCACCAAAGAAGGAAGAATCAAAAAGGTTGGATAAGAATTGTGAATATTGTATCATGGATGAAGCTAAAAGAATGGAAGAAGGGCTCAGCACTCCACATAATGGTGAGTTGAAACAGGAAATTGAAAAAACCAATGGTGATGGAGAATCCATTGAGCATGACAGAGACACAAGGAGTGCTACACAAGAGGGTGAGTCCATTCAGCAAATAGTGGAGCAAGAGCAACCATTGGTGAAGCAAAAGACAAAAAGAGTTGCAACCCTTGATGCATTTAGGGGTCTCACCATAGTGGTTAGTGTTAGATAATTTGTAATTAAATATATTATTTTGTCATGGTTTATGCATATTTTGAAAAGGAAAGAAGAGTGAAAACTGTTGTATATGCGTGTAATTGTGTTACTTATGCTAAATGTGCAGCTGATGGTACTAGTAGATGATGCTGGGGGAGCTTATCCACGCATTGATCACTCCCCGTGGAATGGATGTACATTGGCTGATTTTGTTATGCCTTTCTTTCTTTTCATTGTTGGGGTTGCTATAGCCCTCGCACTGAAGGTAGATGCTCTTGTTTTTTAATTTTTCTCAGCATAGAAGCATTATCATAAGATGTTATTTATAGTTGGCTCTTCTTGTTTCAACAAACTGTTTTACTTTGTACCTAGATTTGATGATCAAGATTATTTAATCCCTATTACTCTCTTTCTCTCACTTCTTTATATTCACTCATATGTATTAACTTGTGACAACACAGAGAATCCCAAGGGTTAAGGATGCTCTGAAGAATATAATCCTTAGGACATTGAAGCTTCTCTTCTGGGGTATTCTTTTGCAAGGTACCAAAACTTCCCTAGCTCTCTTTTTTAACATACTCATTGTACAAGACTAAACTCAAACTTGACAACAGAGATTATGAAGTACTAGTGGTACTAGACCATTTGCCAATAAATGAAACTTTCAAGGATTCTTTTACCATTGCATATATTTAATTTACAATTAATGCCACAGAAATTTCAGTAGGACCATCAATGCATATCATGCATTAATTGATTCATGCAAACCCATCTTCCTTTATTCAAAGTAGTTGAATTCAATATGCTAAACAGTTTACAATAAGAGACTATTCCATGTGTGACAACATTGATAAATTGGAGTCGCAGGTGGATATTCTCATGCACCTGATGATCTATCATATGGAGTTGACATGAGATTTATACGATGGTGTGGCATTCTCCAGGTTTGGATCGAATTGTACTAAATTTCCACAACTCAGTTCTTGAGTAACCATGATTCTGCATATTGTGTCTGTGCAGAGAATAGCCCTTGTGTACTGTGTTGTTGCTCTAATAGAGACATACACCACCAAGCTTAGACCCTCTACCCTGAAGCCGGGACACCTTTCCATTATTAGTGCTTATCGATGGCAATGGTGAGAAAAGCAACACATTTCATATATGTAAAAAGTTTGGTTGAAATTCTCTAAACAGTTAATGGGATTGTGAATTTGATATGACTTATGGGAGACATATTTGTGTTACATAGGTTTGGGGGGTTTGTGGCATTTGTGATTTACATGGTTACAACCTTCAGCCTCTACGTTCCAGATTGGAGTTTTGTGGATTATAACAGCCACGAACCAAAGAGATACACAGTACACAATCTCTCTCTAGATATTACTTAATATTTTCTCAAATTTTTACTAGGTTTATGTTCTTTTGTTGATGCTAGTTTCCTGATTCTAGGTCCAATGTGGAATGCGAGGAGACCTAGGTCCTGCATGTAACGCGGTTGGTTACGTGGACAGACAAGTTTGGGGCATTAATCATCTTTATTCCCAGCCTGTTTGGACACGCTCAAGGGTGAGTTTTGTCTTAATCACCATAATTAAGGAATATTAGTTTTTTACTATGAACAATTATATAGAGAGTTTTATGTAGAATGATGCATGTTTTGAGAAAACGTTTTTCAGGCATGCACACTGAGTTCTCCAGCTGAAGGCCCTTTACGTAAAAATGCTCCATCTTGGTGTCGTGCTCCTTTTGAACCGGAAGGCTTGTTGAGGTTTTATTCCCAACATAAATCAATGGCTACACATAACTTTTCATCCACTTTCTATTTTGCTTTTTGTTTTCTTATTTGATCTTTAACCAATAAAAATCCACACATAATTTTTCATCCACTTTCTCTTTATGTAGTTCCATATCAGCTATCCTCTCTGGTGTCATTGGCATCCACTATGGGCATGTCTTGATTCACTTCAAGGTTACACACTTTACACAATAATGTCTCATGCCCTTGTACTTGTTCACACACTAAGTTTTTTCCTTGTAAATTTTTACTTAAAATTCACAGGGTCATTCCGAGAGGCTCAAGCAATGGCTCTCATTTGGGTTTGTCTTATTGATCATAGGCATCATCCTTCATTTAACAGATGGTAAGGCCACTAAGACATGTCACATTTGTTATATATATATATATATATATATACTTTTGCTGAAAATATGTGACAAAAAATTTCCATGGAATATGGCAGCAATCCCAATCAACAAGCAACTCTACAGCTTCAGCTATGTTTGTTTCACAGCTGGGGCAGCTGGAATTGTCTTCTCTGTATTCTACTTGCTGGTAAAAATATTAATTAAGTTTCATGACTATGCAATGTTACCATTCAATCTGATAGCTTAATTACGTTCTGTTTGATAATGATAATTAATTATGATTCTTATATAGTATTTCTGAAAATCAAACAGATAGATGTTTGGGGCCTTCGTACTCCATTCTTGCTCTTGGAATGGATAGGAATGAATGCAATGCTAGTGTTTGTTATGGCAGCCCAAGGCATCTTTGCAGCATTTGTTAATGGATGGTATTACAAGGATCCAGATAACTCACTAGTAAGAACCTCAACTTTTGACTTATAGTATAGATGCTTTCTACTTTAAAATTAAAATTAATTTTAACTCTGAAAAAGTATCTTTTTTTTTTTTTTCTTCAGTTAGATTTCAAGTAGCTGTGACTAAAATGCTGACAATTTTTATGAAAACCATGAATCAGGTGAACTGGATTCAGAATCATGTGTTTATCAATGTTTGGCACTCAGAGAGGCTAGGAACTCTGTTATATGTCATATTTGCAGAAATCACTTTCTGGGGTGTGGTGGCTGCAATCTTTCACAAATTGGGAATATACTGGAAACTGTAATTAGCTAATTACACAATCAACCATGTTAATTAATAGATACAAAATAGTATAAAATATCTCTGAATTCTTCTTTGCAATGATTGGTGGTTTAAATTGGTCCGTCTATAATCCATATAATCCAAGTTTTCCAAATCACTTCTTTCTTATGAATTTTCTCTCCCCCAACTTGTCAAAAACAGTTGATGATGGACCAAATTCCAAAGGAAAGAAAAAGACACACCTTGCAACCCCTCTTTGTTTTTCCTTTTGGTATCATTCAGCTACTTGTGGATAGACCCTGCAATGATTCACAAGTTCTTATACTATTTGCCAAACTCACTCTATAAAATTGGTTAGTTGGTAATTTCTACCTCTACAGTGAACCAATTCTACAAGCAAAATATGAACGCAGGGCTCCAAAATATCTACCACAGGCATGAAAAGAATCATTTCATTTGTACCATTGCGCACATGGAGCTTCTGTATGATAATGACATTTGAAAACGAAAACAAAAAAAAATCCAGAGATATCAGTTTTCATGTGATTCTTTATTCTTATACATATAAATACACACACAAATATATATAAACAAAAGCATATACTTATTAAATGGAAGTCCTAAAATAACCACATGTCAATATTACAGTGTTTGTTTTTAATTAGTTTATGAATTTGATTCAACCAAAACAAATATAATTGTGAGTTCTTGGTATTTAGATTAACAATTCTTAGATCTTCAATTTAGAATATGATAAAAGCTAGCCGATTTTACATAAAACAATCAATTTCAATTAACAATATACTATAAAAAGATTAAATTTAATTTTTGTAGTTACTAAAATATCATTTCGTTTAATGAGAATGCATAGAGAAACTTATATATCTTGTATAGTATATAACGATTTGGAAAGCAATAAAGTATGGTGTCAAAGAAACTCTCAAAGGGTCATAAATTTAAATTGAGATAAAAGTAAAAGTCTAAAAGTAGTGAAATAGTTGTAGAATAAATTATCTAAAACATAAATTTAAATCTTTATAACTTGGAATGAAACAACTTACAAGTAATTAATAGTAAATGAACATGACTATTCATAAAGGTGTGAGAACACGTAGTGCATTTTCATTAGCCATGATCTAGATATTTCAAAATTTATAATATAGTACATAAGTTTTTCACTTTAAAATATTGTACCTATGTATAGATTCCTTGACAATTATTTGTTTGTTTTTCTAATGAATATAACACGTGTACTCATATACTATGTTGACGGTTATTAAATTACCACGTGTAGCATATTCATATCCTTGAGGACGATTTTAATTTCGAATAACTAGTCACTATTTGGTTGTACTATGCAACTTCTAAGTTTATTTAAATTTTCATTACGACATTTAATTATTTATAAACGGTTTAGGATACACCAACGGTGCACGAAAAAAACAATGATGAATTATCTTATAAAAGATATTTAATTTAAAACAAAACAAAAAATCCCTGCATGTAACTTTATCCTTTCCTTTCTTTAATATCCTTATCCTTGGAGGGGACACCTTATCAACATCTAAACTAATTCAATAATGTTTTATTTATTATTATTGTCTTTCCATTCTAATTGTTTTTTTTTCTTCAACAATATATTTTAAATTTGAACGTTATTTGGGTAATTAATATTTAAAACTATGTTTAGGAAAGAACTGGAACTGGGATACTAATCACTTTACAATATTTGATTTCATTCTCACTTATAATTAAAAGCTCTGAGCAAAATTCGCTCCTCCAAAGTCTTCTACTTGTTACTGCCTTCTCATTTATATACATTAAGTTAGAGTTATAGAAAAGCTCAAAAGCATGATGTGGCAAAGCCACCACTTTTGCATACTACATATTTCACATTTAGTCTAACAACAACAAACTATAGTAGACAAAGCTAGCTATCTGTACACAGGTAGAGAGGTTCAACCAATCCAAAGGATGCACTCTGAACATGGCAACCATGTGTTACTCCCAACCCATCAGCATTTTCCAAACTCCCTCCTCAATCTTGCTCCTGGGATAAGATAAACCCTCCCCTTCATCAAGCAAGACTCTATAAACCTCCCACTCACGATCTCCAATCAGGTGTCTCCCAATTTTAGCCTGTTATAACAATGAACCACAATGTAGAAAACAAGTAAACACAAATGTTCTACTTGTGAATGTTACTAGAACAAAAAACATAGAAGTATGTGAAATCTAGTAACACTGACTTCTACTTGTGAGCAATGAGCATGATTCAAGAAAGTGGAGAAGTTATCACTACAAGAAAAATTGCATTTATCTACTGTAAAAATCTGTATATAATGTACAAAATCCGTATTTAATCTAAAATTATCTATCGATTACATACAGACAAAAATCCATAGGTAAGCAGGACGTAAGAAATTTACTTAAGGACATTAAGTACAGATTTTACATTTTTTTATGACATAGTGAAAAGGGTGTTAGGATGAGTGATTACCGAAAAGATGCAAGTGCCGAGCATTTTGAGTGCAAGAGTGATATCATGAAAAACAAGAGGGCGGCCCTTGCCAGATAACTCCACTGGATTTGCAACCAGAAGCTCGGTGTCCGGGCCCCTACTCACAATGGCTACTCTGAGTGGTCGAAAGAGTTCCATTCTAAGGCGTGATGACAAGGAATTCTGCTTGTTTGGGTCAACAATCTTTTTGCCATCTGCTTGCATGATGAACAAGTCAATCTCACATTTTCCTCTAGGCTTTGTAGTGAAACGCCCATAAGAAATCTGGTTGAAGGACAAATAAGGTTGTACCCTTAGGATACTAAAGATGACTAGGTATATGTATGCCGGTGTTCATTAAGCTTAGGAACACAAAGGCAAATTTTGAGGTATATAAGTACAAAAACTACAAATTCAAGATGAAATGAAGTCTAGGTTTGATGACAAATCAATTTATAGCAGCATAAAATCAACTCTAAGAAGTGTAGTATTGTTAAGATTTCAAATTTCTGTACCTGAATGTTGTAGTCTTTCAGAGTTCTCATGATGTCATAAAGTAGACCTTTGTGGTCTTGGCACATGATTTGGACAAGGGTGTGAGCAGGACTAAGCTTATTGTCCATTGTGATAGAAACATGATCTGACCTCAGAGTTCCGCTACGAGCCGAATCAGGCAATTCCAAATCAAAGGCATTTTCTGTGATTGCAGTTGGAAGGAGAGGAGATGCCTGGGTACAAGCTGTAATTTCTGGGCCAACCAAGTCTATGTCAATAGAAATGATGGCATCTCCCAAAATCTCTGTTAGATGTTCAATTGTTTCGTCCTTTCTCTTCTTTGTGTGTAGAAGTTCTCTGACATAGATGCAAGATTAAGGAGTAAACTACATTAGTTAAGCTCTCAACCGATATGAAATTTTCATCAAATGGGACACCATCAAATAAACTTTCATCCTCATAAAACACTTTGCAACATTCTCAAATGAAACAGGTAAGCTAAATAAAAGACTTTGATATAGAAGTATTAGCACAATTCCCAGAACAAAACAAAAAGCATTTCATAACAGAACTGAATAGGATTACCATCCAGATGACAATAATTAGAAAGTTTTGTTGGACAATCTGATGGAAAGGAAGGAGGAGATATTTTCATCAATAGGTCACAAGCCAACATGCAAGCGAACATGACACGTCTTTTGACCCAAAACTTTAATACACTAAGTTTATAGATCTTTGTCACTTGTATGTTGCTTCACTTGCCTATTTCTATATGGTGTGAAAGGGACTCACTTAAAAATAAAATAGAGATTATTGGAGTTCAAGTGATTAATTTCTTTTTCATCCACAAACCATGTATGTTAATTTAACCCAAAATGGCGATAATTCGCATACTGCAGTCTTAACAAATAGATCAAGAGTTTCAATAAAAATGAATGAAAAATTAGAGGAAAGCAAATATAAAATGTACACCTGGTATCAGTGATGAAAAACAGATCCATCACCTTGCCATCAGGTGTAGTAGATACCTTCACTTTCTTTATAGTGAGTTCCAGCTCGCAAAGAACCTCAGTAACATCTGCTACCATTATAAACACATTCAGTCATTTTGTTCTGTCTACCAATTCCACCAAATATTAATGTCAAAATAACAATACAAAAAAAACCAGATAACTTCCAATCAATATGTCTTTTAAGGTAGGCAAAATGCACAACAGGCAAGGCATATGCGTAATGAATAATAAGTGCAAAATGAAGCTTTAGAATCAGAATGCATTTTAGAATATGTCATCAATGGCCTCATCATAAAAGGAAACCCCAAAGTGTTGTTCATTCTTGATCTTACGACATGCACAAGGTGTTGATTCTTGATCTTAAGATAGCAAAGGTTTTAAAAACGGTATGCATTTGCAATCTGGACCATGGAGTCACCAAATCTGCATCACAAATTGAACAGCATTTGTCTACAATATCTTGTAATATCAAGAATCAGTACCCCAGTTTAAAACCAAGCTTTTCAATAGAAACAATAAAGATATCAAGTTATCAAACATCAGCATCGCCTTAAACCAACCCAAAGTGTCCAAATTCTATCATCCAAAGCAACACAACAAACATGCAGAGTGCCAAAAAAACTCATGACTTAAATTCCTAAAATTACCATGCAAAAGCCCTTTCCGGTCATGACAGCAAAAATTCAAAAGAAAGACATCGGGAGGCTTGAAGGGCTGCAAGTCAGATCGATAATAAGAGATTCCAGAAGCCGAGGAGCAAGAAGGGCATGCCTCAATCAGCCTCTTCTTCAGCAAACTCCACCTCGTCCTCTGTTTCCCAACTACCCAGAACACTATGTAGCACCATTTCCCATCCGTTGAAACATCTTCATTCCAGAAAATTAAAAAAAAAAAATTAAGAAAAAGATCACCTTGAAGTTGAAATTAAAAAAAGAGATTTTATAAGATGGGTACCTCCTCTGACTATGTTGAGACCAAATAAGAGTATGATCCGGCACAAATCACAGCCCAGACCAGTTTTATCAGGGCAATTAACAGTGACAACAGTTGGGTCGCCGTCTTTTTGTGGCTGGCTTATGATCACCACGTCGTCGTAGAGTATTCCCATAGTAAAATTCTGGTTGCTGTGTGTTTAGAGGTATGAAAGGAGAAGTTTGATGTGCTGGAGTGTTTAAGGCTGTCTCAGCTGTTGGTGGTGTTGAAGAAACATTATGGAGAAGTTTGTTTGTGGAGCCAACAACATATCCAGAAAACCAGAGTATCCCATCCCCACTTCTGGTCTGGCTGCAATTTTTCAATATCATCACTATTGGGTCAAGATTATAACATTTTTTTTAATGTGATTAATTTGATTTTATTAAAAAAATTGTAAATGTAATTTCTTTTAATTTAAGGTGGTGTTGTGTATCATAATATTATTATAATTTTATGTAATGTTTTTCTTTGTCCTGTTATAATTTTCCATGTTATTGGCTGTTATTGTCACGTTGTTAATAACAAGGCAGGGCGGCTAATTTCGGATTAGATGCACAGTAACTTTAATAAACGATTTTAATTTTTAACAATTTTAAATTTAATATATCCGAGTAATTTGTTAAAACATACAAATAAATCGACAAAATATACTTGTGACCGACAAACAAAATCTGAGGTGCCTCTTTTTCTTTTTTACAAAATGACAATCGACATTCTTGTAATATTGTGAAATACAAAATTCAAGATAAGTGATAACAAAAAGAACTAGGTAAGTAAAAAAAAACAGGTTTTGAGTGTTAAGCTAAATTTTTAAATTTAACATATTTTATAAGAAATGTCATCTGATATAATATATATGATATAATTTTTAAAAAAATTATAAAAACTATAAAATTATGATTCCGATGAAACTTTGTAGTTAAAATAAAATTTATCTGAAAATCTTTAAAATGATGTAGTTGATTTAATGACTCTCATTTGAAATAGAATAAAAATTTATTAAGAGATTTTAAAAAAAAAAATTAAACTTTCAAAATAAAATCATATTTAAAAACAATCAAAGAAGAACTTTTATTATGATAAAAAGAGGAAGAATTTGTTATTTTAGTGAATTTAATGTAAAAATTATGTAGCAAACTAGATTTTGCAAATGAAACAGTACTAATGATGAGAGAGGATAGTAAAAATATTTTAGGTTATTTAATAAACTAACATTATACTTGGACAAGAGATTTCAATAATTCTCATAAATTAAAATACACCATATTTAAATTATCTAATTCAATTTCCTTCACTGCCTTAAAAGTTTTAAATTCATTAAATAAATGAATTATTATTCTAAGTTATCTAACTAAAATACATTATAAAAATGCTGTTTTACAAATATGATGATAAATATGAAAAATAATATATATATATATATGAAAATAATATATATACTTAATTTAAAAAATTAGATATTGCACATTATCAATGTATAATTCACATTAAGATCAAAATAATAAAAAGAAGTAAGTCATTACTAATAAAAAGTTAACATTTCATTCATATGAAAAAATAAAAAAATAATCATACACGAAGTTTCATAACATGTCTGGTTATTTAACAACTTTTAATTATAAGATGTTCAATATATTTTGTAAAAAAGTTATATATGAATAGAAAGGCTGACATTTGAAATAATAAGAATTATATAAAAATTTCACAACGTCTTCTAATCATCAAAAATTTCAATACATCTCTTTATTTAATAATTTTTTATTGTAAATATTAGATTTTATATTAAATTAAAATGGAGTCAAACGTAACTTCGTTGTTTGTTGTTTGTTTTAAATACTTCTTGATAGAAAATTTAATCAGATCGTGATAGAAGCACCCTAATAAAAAGGTTTTGGAATACTTTGATGATTATTGTTTGAATTGCATCTAACAGCATACAAAAATATAAGTAATCAGATAGAATAGTGAAGTAGCTTCCCAATGTGATCTTAAGATCATAAAATATGATGAGGTCACGTGACTACACGATAAAGTCTTAATTCAAGATTCAAGAAAGGTTCACGTTTCTCGGTATTCCTACAAGATCACTCTCATTTTCTTTAATGTGCAGGTTCTAGGATACTTCTTTTTTATAATTTAATATAAAGTTATAGTAAAACTTTTTTAATATATGTATAAATGATTTTCGCGTGTGATTTTGAGATCATAAAATATGATTATGAAGTGAATATAGGAGAAAGTCTTGACTGAAGATTGAAGAAAGCTTCACGTTTATGGATATTCCAACAATATCTGTCTCATTTGTTTAATCCGCACGTTCTTGCAATCATTTTTGTTATAGTAAAACTAAATTTTTTAATGAATGATTTATTTAACTTATTAATTGTTGAATGGGAATATAATATTTTATTTAGTATAAAATTATACATAAAATAATCATAATTTAGAAAAGATAGTTTTAGGTTGTTAAAGATAGAATAAAGACGCTTTGACACTACTATATACAAATTACACTTATTTTTAATAATAAAATATTATATTTTAATAAAATAATATTATTTTCAGTTATTAAATGAAGTTAAATTACTATTCGGAGTATCAATGTTTCATTAAGATATATCATATCATTTTTTATAATGCCTTTTTAATTTACAAAACATAGTAAAAAATTTACAATAAGAGAAATCTCTAACGTTTTAAAATAATATTCCTTTCTTCCTTGGATAGACTAAAAATCGAAAAAGAAAATCTCAGATATTTTATTTGAAAAAAAAAAAAAAAAGTAAACGAGTTTCTGTTCTTGAAATGAAGCAAAGCCGTTTGGTGCACGTAAAAATTCTCATATTTTTTTTATAAGTTGTATGACACATCCGTGATAGAGATAGACTTTCCTTGACTGGGGTTTTTATCTTTTTTTAAGTTTTTTAAATTTAGAATTTTTTAAGTTTATTTTTCGCTTTTAAATAATAAATAAATTTAAGAACAATTTAAACAATAAAATTTAACTTAATATATTATATAAATTTATTAGAATTATCATATATAATATTTAAAAGTTTAATTTATGAAAAACATATTTTAATAATTCATGCCAATTTCAATATATTAATAATAGAGATGTTTTTTCTCCAATAAATATATTAAAAACATAATTGAAGACAATATCAATATATTTGAAAAATTAAATTTTAAAATTGTAAAAATAAATAATTTAATTTATGGGTGACATTAATTACATGTTAAAGTTGTGTTTCACATCAATACAAGTTATGACATACCTTATATCAACCATGATGTTCTTTAAAAAATAAATAACTACATTACATTAAACACATTTAATATATTTCTCCATTCATGCATAAACATACTAAAGCTTGAAGATGGAGACTTGAAGTGAAGTTTCTCAATAAGGAAAAAAGAATTTGTGACAACTCTTTTCTCAACTCTCTATTTAAAAAAATCTTCCAAACTAAAAAAATATATATAATAAAGTGGTCAAGAATTGTGATTGCAATAAGATTTGTTGCTTTAATCTCTATGTAACTTTAATCTTTATAAGAATAATGTTAATATTCATTTAACAAACTAACATGTTATTCAAATTTTGTATTTGTCAGAATAAGTTTTTTTTATAGTGAGCAAAATCCTATAATATTTTAGATTACATCTTGTTTTGTAAAACTCTTAGTCATGAGTAACTGTGTTTCAATTAATACTCAAGTTTTAGCTATAAATGATTGTGTTTCAAGCTATACTTTAGGTTGTTTAGTCAGAATAACTAATGTTTTAAATAATACTTGAGTTTTAGTCATGATTGTGTTTCAAATAATATTTGGTGATGTGAACCCTAGAATCTTGATAAAGTCAAAAAGTTTTGATGAGAATAATCTTTTGAAAACATGTCTCGTGGTGATTCAAATTTGCATGTCACTGAACACCAATGAAAAACAATATGGAGAACAATAATATTTTGTCAAAAAAAAAAAATGTTGATTAAGGACTAGAAAATGGATTGAACATGTTACTTTTATGATGAATTTTCAAAGGATAAGTGAGAGAAAATTTGCCACTTAATAAAGCTTATCAAGATATGAACTAAGATAGGAGTAGATAATTCTTAGGACAAGATAGATTGTCCATTGTTGTCTTACTTGAAACATTTGACTCGTTTTATTATGCATTGTTGACAAAATTAATCTAGATACAACTATATGTTGAATTACCTCTGTCCAATAATTTGTAATACTTGCATAAATGATGACTCACATCCAATACTAGTTATGTTAAAAAAAATAGACTTATCTTTCACACTAGAAATGAAAAATAATAATCATATTATTTACAAATTTTGTAAATAAAATTAATAGTGTATGTATTAAAAAATTACCAAACCTTTAAGATAAAGGAATTTCAATGATTTTGGTATTCTTTTTTCCACTTAAAATATCTGTCCTAACTACAATTCTAATTAAAGTAAAGATAAAATTTAATTAAATTTATATTTATACTTTATACTTTAAATATAATAAAAAATGTTAAAGTTACCAATCAAGTTTCATTGGTAGATTTTCCTTAAATCAAACAAAACCACACCACAACATACCCTGTAAATACAATAAATTAACTACTAATGAGACCTACTCTCTGATAAAAGAATGTTAGTTATATAATTAATATAATTAAAAAAATAGAAAACTAGATCATTAACATATAAAGCCAAATATATATATATATATATATATATATATATATATATATATATATATATATT